>Ga0183096_1000136_pt1 | contig 155307 bp, 141 predicted proteins | sample Biomet5_FD_127791 | JGI IMG/M metagenome (GOLD analysis project Ga0183096, IMG submission 127791) | Microbial communities from bioreactor (seeded with sewage sludge) at LBNL, California, USA - Biofuel metagenome 5 (version 2) (version 3) | ecosystem: Engineered > Bioreactor > Anaerobic >...
GCTCTGTTACCTCTCTTCTCTACTCATCCCTCTTTAGAACTCTGTCTCTTCGTTTTTGCGGCGGCAAAGATATGCTTTATTTCTCCTCTCTTCCAAACTTTTTTTAACCTTTTTTTTGAAAAATTTTTACTCGCCTCTTTTTCAACTTTATAAGCTAAAAAATTTCTCTTTTTTCCCAAACATTCTTTGAACTCTCGCCTCGCTTATTTTGAATTTTATTCCCTCAAAGCGGGCGCAAATATATCCGCTTTTCTTACTCCTCTCCAAATTTTTTGAAACCTTTTTTTGAAAAAAATCACATCTTTTTTAGAACATAATATCAATCAATCAGTTAAAAAACAGAAAAAATCAATTCGGAAAGGAGACAGAACACCTCAGAACAGCAAAAAGGGCGGTTGAAACAGTCAAACCGCCCTTGTCTTATCTGCAAAAAAAGCTTTTATTCCATCTCGTATTTATACATGCCAAGGTCACTCACTTCTGATGAACGGATAAATTCAGCATGTGCTTTTATCTGTGATTTTGCAAAAGAAATATAATTTTTGGCCGATTTCAGGAACATACGGTCACGATTGGTATCGAGTAGTAACAAATACCCCATTATAAGATGTCCTGCCATTTCGACCATGCGACGGGCATGAAAATCGATAAATTCATTATCTTCCGCAGCAATAACCTTCTTTACGGCCTGTTCGTAATCTTCAGTTAAAATAATAAGGGTACGGCGCATATATTCCAGTTCCGGAGCTATTTTTTCGGTCTCGTAAATGCGGATTTGTGCCAGATAAGCGCCTGTTGTTACGCCCCGGATAGCGGCTACCACCTGCAACTGCGTAGTTCCTTCGTATATCGAAGTAATACGGGCATCGCGATAAATACGTTCAACCGGATAATCTTTCATAAACCCGGAGCCTCCGTGAACCTGAACAGCATCGTAAGCCAGCTGATTACAAAATTCACTGGACATTCCTTTAGCCAGCGGTGTATAAATATCGGCCAGTTTCTGGTACTTCTTCATTTCGTCACGTTCTTCTTTCTCCAGTTTACGTTCTTCTGAAATGTGCATATATGTTTTATACATGTCCACAAAACGGGCTGTTTCATATAATAAGGTACGTGATGCGTCGAGTTTGGCTTTCATGGTCGAAAGCATTTCGTAAATGGCCGGAAAACGAATGATTGCCCTTCCGAATTGCATCCGTTCTTTAGCATATTGCAGTGCCTCGCGGTAAGCTGATTCGCTGACACCGACCGATTGGGCAACAATTCCCAAACGTGCACCGTTCATCAGTGCCATCACATATTTAATAAGCCCCATCTTACGATCGCCGACCAACTCGACCGGCGCATCCTTAAATACCAGTTCGCAGGTTGGTGAGCCAATAATCCCCAGTTTATGCTCGATACGACGGACTGTTACTCCGCCACTCCTTTTATCGTAAATAAACATGGAAAGTCCACGTCCATCTTTTGTCCCCGGCTCGGAACGGGCCAGTACCAGCGAGATATGCCCGTCGCCATTGGTGATAAAACGTTTTACTCCGTTAAGTAACCATGTTTGTTTCTTCTCATCCCAAGAAGCTTTTAACTGAACAGCCTGCAAATCGGAACCGGCATCCGGCTCTGTCAGCCCCATTGCCATGGTTTCGCCGTTGTTACAAACACGGGGTAAATATTTTGCTTTCTGCTCTTCAGAAGCAAATTCATTAATAGTTTCGGCACAATCCTGAAGTCCCCAGATATTTACAAAGCCGGCATCAGCACGCGAAACAATGTCGGCAGCCATAATATATGGTACAATCGGAAAGTTCAATCCACCGTATATCCGGGGAAGCGACATTCCCATTAAACCTGCCTTATTCAGCGCTTCGATATTCTGCTGGGTTCCCCGTGCATAAACCACATGCCCATCGACCACCTGCGGTCCTTCTGCATCAACACTTTCGGCATTCGGGGCAACTATATCGCCACTGATTTCGCCCACAACTTCCAATACTTTATCGAAACTGTCGAAAGCATCTTCATAGTCCATCGGGGCATAATCGAATTTTTCTTTTTCCGAGAAATTCCTTTCCTTCAAACGTACAATTTTCTCCATCAACGGATGTTGAAGATGGAATTTCAGCTCTTTATTATCGGTATAAAAATTAGCCATTTTTCTCAGTTTTTATTGATAAGGAATTTACTTGGTATTTTTTTTATAATATTTGATCATTTTGGGAATGATTTCAGAAACATCACCGGTGATCACATAATCGGCCACTGAATTGATCGGCGCATCGGGATCGGTGTTAATCGCAATTACCTGGGCTGATTCCTGCATTCCGGCACGATGCTGGATTTGTCCTGAAATTCCGCAGGCAATATACAATTTCGGACGGACCGTAACTCCTGTTTGCCCGATCTGACGTTCATGTTCCACAAAACCGGCGTCAACAGCAGCGCGTGAAGCACCCACTTCTCCACCTAAGACTTCAGCTAAATCATATAATAGTTTAAAGTTTTCTTTTGATCCCATGCCATATCCTCCTGCCACTATAATAGGCGCAGTTTTAATATTCACTTTGCTTTCTTCGATATGGCGTTCAATGATTTCAACGGCAAAATCAGTATCCGAAACATATTTCGGAACATCGAGTTTCACAACTTTTCCTTTATATTCCGGGTCAAAAATTTTCTTTTTCATCACTCCTTCCCGAACGGTTGCCATTTGCGGGCGACATTCAGGATTAACAATGGTTGCAATAATGTTGCCCCCAAACGCCGGACGAATCTGGTATAAAAGTTTTTCGTATACTTTTCCCTGTTTTTTGTCTTCGTGACCTCCGATTACCAGGCTGGTACAGTCGGCCGTTAATCCGCTGTGCAAAGCCGAGGAAACCCGTGGCCCGAGGTCACGGCCGATGGAAGAAGCTCCCAGCAATGCAACCTGTGGCTTCTGTTCCTTAAATAATTTTACAATAATTGAAGTATGTGGTAGTGTGCAGTATGGATACAAACGGGGATCGTCTGCAATATATAACACGTCAACCCCATAAGGAAAAACATCTTTTTCAATTCCGTCAAGCCGGCTGCCGATAGCAACGGATTCCAGTTTACAGTTTAACTCACCGGCCAGAGATTTTCCTTTAGTCAGCAATTCCTGACTAACCTCAGCAACCCGACCCTCTTCTATCTCGCAATATACAAATACGCTGTCCATAAATTTTCGTGTTAAAATTAGCCAATAGTATGATTTACAATCAATTCTTTCATCAATTGGTCGATATCGTTATCATCCGGAGATATAACTTTTGCCTCCTTTGCCTGAAGGACAACATTCTCGACTGTTTTTACTTTGGTCGGAGAACCAGACAGACCGAGTTCTTCAGGATTCGATTCAATATCGCTTACTGTCCACTCCTGAATATTCAGATACGGACGGTCGTTATACAGATGCGTATAGTCTTCGTTCGAATTCTGAAGTTCTGAAACCGTTTTGGCGTGTTTATACTTCATCAGCAATTTGGCATTGCGGGCCCGGCAGGCAGAAGCCGAGCCATTCACGGTAATCACCAGCGGCATCGGACAACTAACAATTTCAATTCCGCGTTCAAGACGACGCTTCATAATAACTTTTTTGCCGGAAATCTCTTTTATTTCTTCGACATAAGTAACCTGCGGCAATCCGAGTTTTTCGGCTACCTGCGGTCCGACCTGGGCCGTATCGCCATCAATTGCCTGACGACCGGCAATAATCATATCAACGTGTTTAATTTTTTTCAAAGCCTGGGCTAACGCGTACGATGTTGCCAGCGTATCGGAACCGGCAAATGCACGGTCGGTAAGCAAAATGCCATCGTCGGCACCACGGAACATCCCTTCGCGGATAATTTCGGCAGCACGTCCGGGGCCCATCGTCAAAATGGTAATAGTCGTGCCCGGGAAACTGTCTTTAATACGCAAAGCCTGTTCCAGTGCATTTAAATCCTCCGGATTAAAAATGGCAGGCAAGGCTGCACGGTTCACCGTACCGTCGGCTTTCATCGCATCTTTGCCAACATTCCTGGTATCAGGAACCTGCTTGGCCAAAACGATAATTTTATAACCTTTCATGTGTCTATAATTTGATCATTTTAATAATATACTTATAATCAATAATTTCGTGTATCTGTTTTCTTTCAGAAAAAAAGAAAAATAACTTTTCCCAGTTAAACAAAGCAGGCAAATATAGCCAAACGACCTTAAGAAATCAAAGGTTTCGGAAGGAAGAGAATAAATCAGTAAAAATGAATAAAATACCATATTCTGCATTTTTTCAATGAATCGGTAATAAAGTATTGCCGGAAATCCTGCACCGCCCTGCTTTAAAACAATTAACCTGATTTGTCCAAAATTTTTATTTACTGAAAATCCGGCTACAATTTAAAATCATTTTAATCTGTTTCTGCCTGTAAAATAGTTTATCAGCCATTTTGTAAAAAACAGGAACAAGAAGAAATAGATTAATTGGATGTTTTACAATACAAAACATTTTTAAAAGTATTTTATACTTTTGTATAAAAATTAATTAAACCTTCTATGAAAAAAACTGCTTTCCTGTTTGTCCTGATCCTCTCAGCAGTTTTCGGGTGCCGAAAGACAAGTGAGAACAGTGATGCCTGCAGCAACGGATATTTAATTCGCGGAATCCCGTTTTGCGAAGTAAAAATCAGTGATAAATTCTGGGCCCAAAAAATTGAAACGAACCGGACAGTAACCATTCCTGCCTCGTTTGCGAAATGTGAGGAAACCGGGCGGATTGAAAACTTTGTAAAAGCAGCGAAAAAAGAAGGTCGCTTTGGTACGGAATTTCCTTTTGATGACACTGATATTTATAAAATCATCGAAGGCGCTTCTTATTCAATGGCTGTTCATCCCGACCCGAAACTCGACAGGTATGTTGACAGCCTTATTACCATTATCGGGAAAGCCCAGGAACCTGACGGTTATTTGTACACAGCAAGGACAATCGATCCTCTGCATCCGCACAAATGGTCGGGGAAGGAACGCTGGGAAAAAGAATCGGAATTCAGCCATGAACTATATAACTCCGGCCATTTGTTTGAAGCCGCTGCTGCACATTATCAGGCTACAGGGGAACGCAATTTTCTGAATATTGCCTTAAAAAATGCCGACTTGCTGGCTCAGGTTTTCGGTCCCGGAAAACGCAACGATGCCCCCGGACATGAAATAGTGGAAATGGGATTGGTAAAATTATATCGTATCACCGGGAAGACAAAATATCTCGATCTCGCCAAATTTTTTGTCGACTGCCGTGGCAAAAAAAATGACCCGAAAAGAAGCTATTACCAGGATCACGAACTACTTGTACAGCAGGATGAAGCTGTCGGACATGCCGTACGCGCCGGTTATTTATATTCAGGAGTAGCAGATATTGCGGCATTAACCGGGGATTCGGCATATATTGCGGCTATCGATAAAATCTGGAAAAATGCAGTTTCAAAAAAATTATATATCACAGGAGGAATAGGTTCACGACACGAGGGTGAAGCTTTTGGCGACAATTACGAACTTCCGAACCTGACCGCTTATAATGAAACCTGTGCAGCGATTGCCAACGTGTACTGGAACTACCGTATGTTTCTGCTTCATGGAGATGCCCGATATATAGATGTACTTGAACGCAGTTTATACAACGGCGTCATTTCGGGAGTAGGGCTCGACGGAAAAACATTCTTCTATCCAAATCCGCTTGAATGCGACATGAAATACGCTTTTAACCAAGGTTCGTTCGAACGCCAGCCATGGTTCGGCTGTTCCTGTTGTCCGACAAATATATGCCGTTTTATGCCTTCTGTCCCGGGATATATTTATGCTCAGGCAAAAAACGAAATATTTGTAAATCTTTTCATACAAAGTTCTGCCGTTGTCAATCTGAATAACAACCGGGTTACAATAGCCCAACAAACAGAATATCCGTGGCAAGGGAACATTACAATTAGAGTTATGCCTGAGGAAGAACAAACATTCGCATTATGCCTGCGTATTCCCGGATGGGCCGGAAACAAACCAGTACCGGGTGATTTGTACAGCTACGAAAATTCGGCATCTGCACCTGTTTCCATAAAAATAAACGGAAAAGCAGCTGTATACACAGAAAAAAACGGTTATGCAATACTGGCGCGGAAATGGGAAAAAGGTGACCGGATTGAATATGTTCTGCCCATGGAAATCCGAAGAGTAAAAGCAAACGAACTGGTTACTGACGATAAAGGGAAAGTGTCGCTCGAACGAGGTCCGGTTGTCTTTTGTATCGAAGGGATTGATAACCCGGATATTGATAAAATAAATATTTCTTCTGAAACAGAACTAACGTCCAGTTACCGGCCCGGATTGTTAAACGGAATAGAAATAATTACAGGAAGCGGGAAGCAGGAGAACACATTTACTGCTATTCCATATTATGCATGGAACAACCGGGGAGCCGATAAAATGAAAGTCTGGATTCCGGAAGATTAACCCGACACAAAAAATTACTATTAAAAACTATAAAATCCGATTTATGACTATCAAAAAATTAATTTCCGCAGTTATACTGGTTTATGCAATCAGTTTTACTTCCACAGCCCAGAACACAATGACGATTCATACAGATGTTACAGGGCCTAAAATCAGTAAAGAAATATACGGACATTTTGCCGAGCACCTCGGACATTGTATTTACGGTGGTATTTATGTTGGCGAAGACTCGGAAATACCCAACATTAACGGCTATCGCGAAGATGTGGTTTATGCACTGAAAGATATGAAAATACCTGTTTTGCGCTGGCCCGGCGGCTGTTTCGCCGACACATACCACTGGAAAGACGGAGTCGGTCCCAAACAATCGAGACCTGCAATGGTAAATGTAAACTGGGGAAATGTTACAGAAGACAACAGTTTCGGCACACACGAATTCCTGAATTTATGTGAGCTCATCAATGCCGAGCCATACATTTCACTGAACGTAGGGTCCGGTACCGTACAGGAAGCATCTGAATGGGTTGAATACGTTACCTCAAACAACGTCAGTCCGATGACCGACCTTCGCAAAAAGAACGGCCGGGAGAAACCCTGGAACGTTAAATTCTGGGGAATTGGCAACGAAAGCTGGGGTTGTGGTGGCGACATGACTCCTGAATATTATTCTGATGTATTCAAACGTTACGCATCCTTTGCAAGAGGGGCAAGTTATAAGATTGCCTGCGGAGCCAACGCCACCGATTACAACTGGACAGATGTGCTGATGAACAACACTCAAAGGAAAAAAGGATTGATTCAGGGCTTGTCGCTACATTATTATACTATTGCATATGACTGGAGCCACAAAGGTTCTGCTACGGATTTCGACGAAAAAGAATGGTTCCTTACGCTCAGCAAGACGCTGAAAATGGAAGAGATCATAAGTAAAAACGCCACCATCATGGATAAATATGATCCGGAAAAACGAGTCGGTTTGATTGTTGACGAATGGGGAGACTGGTTCGATGTGGAACCCGGGACCAACCCTGGATTCCTTTACCAGCAGAATACACTCCGTGATGCTCTGGTAGCCGGCATCAACCTGAACATTTTTAACACACACGCAGACCGTGTTAAAATGGCAAATATCGCCCAAACGGTAAATGTACTTCAATCTGTTATTCTTACGAAAGATGACCAGATGGTACTGACCCCGACGTATTATGTATTTAAAATGTACAGCGTTCATCAGGATGCAACACTGGTTCCGGTTAACATCAAATGCGAAAACTATGAATTCGACGGGCAGTCGATACCGGCAGTAAACGCTTCGGCCTCGACAAAAGACAATGTTCTGAGCATTACATTCTGTAACCTGAATCCGGAGAAACCTGTTTCGGTTGACTGCACTTTTACCGGACAGGATTTTACTTCGGCCAGCGGACAAATTATAACCGGCAAAAACATGAACGATTACAACGACTTCGGAAAAGACGAAACGGTTACGCTAAAATCATTTGACGTTAAAAAACCGAAGAACGGAAAACTGACTCTTGATTTGCCTTCGAAATCGGTGGTGCTGGTACAATTAAAATAAATTCAAGACCTTTAAAAACATATTCTATCCCTGTCAGAACTCGAAATCCTGACAGGGATATTTATTTACATCAGTTTTATCTGGTGCATAAGCACTTTCAGAAGAACAAGGACCACAATTACAATTGCAATTCCGACAAAAAGCCTTACGAAATCATTAGTCTTTTTCTTCTTCGGTGTGTCATTTTTGCTCGCTTCTATATTGTTCGTTTCCATATCGTATAAATTAAATTATTAATTATTGAGTACCGACTATCTTCCACGCAGGAACGGCTATTACACTATCCTTCAGGCAGAAGTAAAAGCCTCAATAAAAACCATTAAACACTGTATTTTTGCTATGTTTACAGGGTTAATGCCGCTTATCAGGAAATGTTTTCACCTCACTATTTTCCCCAAGAAACAGATTTCCGTTTTCCAGTGACGGGAGGAGATAAAAAAGCTATATGAAAACGGCATTGCAGAAAATGCTAATGTCGTAACACATGTCCCTTAATATATATCGGGACAGGCATTTTGTAGTCAATTAAAACTGCGGTATATGAAATATCCTTTTTAAAGGAAAAATTTTGCGGTACCAGCTGTGAATGATGAATGGCAATGAACTGGTAGCGTTTGAGTTCAAAAATATTCGTCGATTCCGTTTCTTCCTTCGAAATATAAAAATACGACGGATTCTCAGCGTTTTCAAATTTCGGTTGTCTGTCATTATTTACTATTTCATGCCGGCAGAACTTACTCAATTCCTTTGCCGGAAAATTTGCTTCTCCTTCTTCCGAAAATGCAGAAAGAAAAATAAAAAGCCCTGTTAGCAGAAAAAGAAAATGCTTCAGCATGATATAAAATTTGGTATAAATTTAAATGAATCAGAAAATCCATAAAATGAAACGGACAAAAATATTTTGGATATTTGTTCTAAAAAAATAAAATTGCAGTTAATTAACAGTCGGAATGGGCAGGAATAATTATTTCAGGTTTAAACAGTTTACCATTATCCAGGAGAAATCGGCAATGAAAGTCGGTATTGATGGCGTACTGCTGGGAGCCTGGGCTTTTGCTGAAAACCCGAAAAAAATACTGGACATTGGTACCGGAACAGGCCTGATTGCCCTGATGATGGCCCAACGTTTTCCGGTTGCAGAAATCGATGCAGTGGAAGTTGACCCGGAAGCCTGCAGTGAAACGGTTTTCAATTTCGGGCAATCTCCATGGAACGACCGTTTGCAATTGCAGCAAATTTCTTTCCAGCAGTTTGCAGAGACAAATGTCGAAAAATATGATCTGATTGTCAGTAATCCTCCCTTCTTCGAAAATTCGGTAAAAATAAAAACTGTTTCACGCGAACTGGCCCGGAACAGCGAAAACCTGGGGCTTCCCGATTTGTTCTCAGGTGTAAAAAAAATTCTCGCCGAACATGGATTATTCTCCATCGTTTTCCCTGCTTTGCGGCTGAACGAGTTAACCGGAACGGCCAGTGCGAATGAACTGTTCCTCACCCGGCTGACAAAAGTAAAGCCCAATCCCGGGAAAACGCACCACCGGGTTCTGGCAGAATTTTCATTTCAGAAAAAAACATGCATCAGCGATGAACTGGCCATTGAATCGATGATTCATCACGATTTTACCAATGAATACCGCAGTCTTACCCGCGATTTTTATCTGAAATTTTAGCAGAAATATTTGCAACGATAAATTCCTGTTACAAACCAATGGCTGAGATTTTCACGCTGATTTTTGCAGATTGGGATCGCAGCTTTACGCTGAAACACTATTATTTTTCATATAGTCTGCGAGAATCTACGCGAAATAATTTAAAAAGGCAATTTTCCTGATAGGCACATCGGTTACTCCGCCTTTTGCAACGATAAGATGATAATTCCGTCATCATAATAAAAATGATTTTTCTACCTTTGATTACAAAATTCTATTTTATGGAAACTAACGATCTGTTGATTTGGGAAAAAGTTCGAACAGGAGATGTCGATTCTCTGAGAATTTTACATGATCGTTTTTATTACACCTTGTATTCTTATGCTGATAATTATTTGAAAGACTCTTTTGTTGCCGAGGAACTTGTTTCCAGTTGTTTTATAAAACTATGGATGTGCCGTAAAAATATAATTATCGAAAAATCAGTAAAATCATACTTGTTTCTAATGTTACGAAACCGGATTATTGACGAAATACGAAAGCCACTAGGGAAAATAATTTTGCAATCGGATTCTTTACCTGAGATACCGGATGAGACTATCATCAATAAACATGATTTTTATGCTGAATTATATCTGGCAATCCGAAAACTTCCTGAAAAACGTCGTGACATTCTAGAACTGGCTGTTTTTGATGGACTTACATACAAAGAGATTGCAAACAAACTTGGAATAACAGTAAATACGGTAAAAACACAAATAAGCAGGGCCTACCAGTTTTTAAAAGAAAATTTAGACCCCCAAAATTTCATATTTTTTTGTCTCCGGCTAAAAAATATTTAAAAACCAGTTTTTTGTCACCCTCCCCTCTTTAAAATTTCGTCTTACAAATAGAAACTTGCGAAAAATGGGGACAACAAATAATACACCATGGGATTTAATTACCGGGAAGCTCTATAATGAGCTGGACAATAAAGAAAAAAATGTATTCGATAAATGGTACAAAAAGGAGGAGAATAAATCGATACTTCGGGATGCAGAGAAAATCCACAAGGGACTTAATGAAGTCAAAGCTTTCAGGTGCATGAATAAAAGCTCATCCTGGTTGAGGATAAAACGAAGTATCAGAGAATCGGTTTTCCGTACGATTTCAATATCTGTTTTGAAATATGCAGCAATTATTGCAATTACAATTCTGGTGGGAAAATTCATAAGTAGAAATAATGATATACAATATGCCAAAATTGAAGTACTGGATGGCCAGATGGGACATCTGTTTTTATTTGACGGGACGGAAGTATGGCTGAATTCGGGAAGTAAGTTTGAATATCCGAACCGGTTCAACAACCAGGAACGGAATGTTTCTCTGGACGGAGAAGCTTATTTTAAAGTTACATCGAATAAAAAACTGCCTTTTATTGTCCATACCAATAAAATGCAGGTTGAAGTACTCGGAACATCATTTAACGTTTCTGCATACAAAAATGAATGTCACCCATCCGTAGTCTTGGAAGAGGGGAAAGTACAAATCAATCAGGTAAACGGGGAAAAAATACTTAATTTATCACCCGGTCAGCGTGCCGTAAAAATAACTGGTAACCCAACAAAATTCAAAGTCGATAAAGTTAAAACCGCTCCATATACAACATGGAAAGATGGAATCGTTGTTTTCGATGCTGAATCGATAGAAGAAATTGCAAAGAAACTGGAACGTTGGTATAATGTAAAAATATGTATTGATAATGAGGAACTTAAAAAATATACAATTAGCGGAACCATTTTACGAAATAAACCAATTGACCAGGTAATGCAAGCCATTGGTTTATTGGCCCCAGTAAAATACAAACACCAGAATAATTTAAAAGGGAAAGATATTATTCACATTAAAAAACGTTAGCCTATGCAATAAAAAATAAGGCGATGTAATGGATTCAGCATTACACCGCCTGTAAATAAAACGATTTGTTTCATTTAAAAACCTTCAAATTTATGAAAAAACAACGAAAATGCTGTAGACATACGTGGCTGCAACAAAAATTAGTACGCATTATGAAACTAACTAGCTTTATTATTTTTGCCTTTTCACTCAGTGTGAGTGCGTTGGGGTATTCCCAGTCTGCAAAACTCAATTTAAATCTGAAAAACGGAACCTTAATTGAAGTTTTGGGGCAGATAGAAGATCAATCGGATTACTATTTTTATTACAACAAGGAAGAACTCAATGGGATAAAAAGTCCTTCGATTGACATTCAAGGAAAAGAAATTCAGGTAGTTATGGATCAGTTACTTTCTAAAACCGGCCTTGAATATAAAATTATTGACAAGTATATTGTAGTAAAAAAGAAGGACGGATCTTCTACCAATTTTATTTCCAGTCAACCGATAAAGATCAGAGGTAATGTAACCGACCCTTCAGGATCCCCGTTACCGGGTGTTACTGTAATTGTAAAAGGAACGACAAAAGGTATCATTACCGATACAAACGGGAATTATTTACTTTCCGATGTTCCAAACGACGGAGTTCTGGTATTTTCTTTTGTGGGGATGAAAAGTCAGGAAATTGAAGTCACCGGCAGAACTTCAATTGATATAAGAATGGAAGAAGAAAATATCGGACTGGAAGAAGTTGTCGCCATTGGATATGGTACGATCAAAAAATCAAGTTTAACCGGTTCGTCAGCAACAATGGATGCAGGAAAGATTGAAGCCTTTCCTTCCATAAACATTGCGGATGCCTTCCAGGGAAAAACAGCCGGAGTTTTCATCGACCCTTCCACTGAACCGGGTGGGGATGTTACTATAAGGGTAAGGGGGAACCGCTCTCTGGAGGCCACAAACGACCCGTTGGTAATCATTGATGATGTCCCCGGGGATTTAGATAACCTTAATTCATCAGATATTGAATCGGTGGAAGTATTGAAAGATGCATCAGCAACAGCTATCTACGGAAGCCGGGCTGCAAACGGGGTGATCCTGATTACCACGAAAAAAGCAAAAAAAATGGGAATGGTTGTCGAAGTAAATTCTTATGCCGGAATCAATCATTTCAATTTTTTGAAAATGCAGTCTGAAAACCAATATGTAAACTTCATCAAAAATATCATCTATGCACGGAACTATGGTTATACGGATGCCAACGCGTGGACAAACTCCGACATCACGATACAGGATGCATTAGATGCATGGTCGTCGAGTATGGCCGAAACTTATGCTGCCGGCAAAAGTTATGACTGGCAATCGATGATGCTGGACAATTATTCTGCACAGACCGGTCAACATATCAGTGTAAATACAAAAAACCAGAAATCATCATCTCGTCTTTCCTATAACTACATGTATGATAAAGGCTATTATGAGACTAATAATTACCAAAAACATATCCTGAGTTATTATTATAACTACCAGGCAACTAACTGGTTAAACTTCGGATTGGATTCGCGTCTGGTAGTAAAAAAGAATAATCTTGCACCGGATGATCTCTGGGAATTTATGAAACGAATGAACCCGTTGGAAGATCCGTATAATGAAGATGGTACATTAAAAGAGACGGTCGGTCTCGAACAATATACAAACCCGCTCTGGACTTATAAAGATGGATATTTTATCGATGAAAAAACCAATAGAGCAGCAGATATTGTACTGAAAGCCACTGTAAACTTAACAAGTAAGTTAACTTTCAATACAAACTTTAAACTGGGATTTGTCAACGGGAACCGTTCGTGGTATTACGACAGCCTTTCAATGCCTCAGCTTGGAGGTAATTCCGAGGCAGGCATACGGAATACCGAAACATTCGATTATACATGGAACAATATTCTCAACTACTCCAACGATTTTGGCAAGCATCACCTGAGTGTTACGGCAGTACAGGAAATGCAACTGGATAAAACAGTGTATTCCGAAATGAGCGGGGAAAATATTCCATTGAAAGAACTGGAATATTACAATATGGAAACAGCTACAGACAATCTTTCACTCGACAGTGATTTCTCAAAATCGACATTGTCTTCTTTCCTTGGCAGAATTCAGTATGAATATAACGGGAAGTATTTGTTCAATTTTGCACTCCGTGCTGATGGTTCTTCCCGTCTGGCCGAAGGGAACAAATGGGCATATTTCCCGTCAGGAGCTTTTGCATGGAGAATGTCGGAAGAATCATTTATGCAAAATATCAACTGGCTCTCAAACCTGAAACTAAGGATGAGCTATGGTGAAGTAGGGAACCAGGGGATTGACCCTTACCAGACACAAACATTACTGGAATCGGGAACTTATTCATGGGGCGATACCGGAACATTGACATGGGCACCGGAAACACTGGCCAATAAAAAATTAGGCTGGGAAATATCGAAAACCATGAATTTCGGCATTGACTGGGGATTCTGGAATAACCGGGTAAATGGTTCCGTTGAAGTATATAAAACAAAAAATCAGGATCTGCTGATGGAGCAAACCTTATCAGGCATAACCGGTTTTGAATCTATTTGGAACAACATCGGTTCCACCCAAAATAAAGGGTTCGAATTGATGATTAATTCAGATATCATCCGGTCAAAAAATATAAATTATTCTCTGAACATTAATCTTTCAAGAAACTGGAATAAAATTACCAGCCTTCCCAATGGTGATGATTCCTCCAATGAGTGGTTCCTGGGAAAGCCTATAAATGTATGCTATGACTATAAATATAAAGGAATATGGCAAATCGATGAAATGGAAGAGGCCCAAAAATACGGGCGTTCGCCGGGAGAAGTAAAAGTTCTGGATAACGGGGACTTTGATATAAACGAAGATGATAAAGTGATACTGGGACAAAGAGATCCGAAATGGATGGGATCACTGATCTCCAATTTCAACTATAAACAATTAGATTTTTCATTTGTACTTAATGCGATGTGGGGGCATCTTATTGAAATAAAACAATTCGGTGACTGCGAGTACAACGGGGACAAATGGCTTATCTCTGCAATGAACGATATGTGGACCCCGTTAAATACTGAAGCATATTATCCCCGCCCACAACAATCAGCCCAGTCAAACAACGAGGCTACAGCATGTACTTATATGAAAGGTGCTCATGTAAAAGCACAGGATATATGTCTGGGGTACACTTTTAATAAACTTATTCCCGGAATCCAAAAAGCAAGGTTCTATTTCGAAGCAAAAAATGCATTTTACCTGTACCGGGCCTGTGCCCATGACCGGAAGGGGGGGAACCAGGTTCAACCGGAGGTCGTGGTAAGTAATTTTGCCGAAAAAGACGACGGCACGTTAGATGATAAAAGTTTTGCGACCACCTTACCTACTTCTTTTGTAATTGGAATTGATTTGACATTTTAAAAATGATAATGATGAAAAAAAATACTATCCTTTTAAATATCCTTATCGTGTTGCTGATCAGTATCGCCTTCTTTTCTTCCTGTAAGGATTACCTGAAAGAAGATGTAAAAAGCCAGGTGACTGATAGTTATTATTCCACAGAACAAGGGCTATACGAAGGAGTAGCCTCTGTGTATACAACCTGCCGCGAATTGGTAACTGACCCATTGTTCCGGGTAAGCCAGTTTTCTGACCTTGCAGATTTTGCTGCCTCTCTTTCTAATTCGATAAAAGAATATACCGTTTCAACAGATAACAGTCATCTGGAAGATGTCTGGTGTGCTGTTTATACAGGAATTATGAGGGTTGACCGGCTAGTCGATTATATTGAAAACAATACAGACAAAAATGAGACCCAACTAACCTATATTGCCGAGTTGAGGACACTGCGTTCCTATTTTTACTGGGTGGCTGTTGAACTCTGGGGTGCTCAGGCCCACTTCACAAATGGCACTGTTTATAACAGTTATGATGAATCGATGAACGAAATTAACCAGCAACCGGTGGAAGCTTTTTATGACCAGATACTGGATGACGTAGACTATGGCATTGAAAATCTCCCGCTTCCGTCAGAAATTACAGAAGCAGGAAGGATGAACCAAGGGGCTGCAAAAGCATTGAAAGCACGTTACCTGATGTCGCTTGCCGGTTACGGGTACAGCGAATGTTCCCAGTCTGATTATTTTTCTGATTATTATCAGGCTTACACAAGAATGACCTACTCCGGTGCTCCTGCCTCCCAGGAAGAATGCTATACCGAAGCGATGAAACTGGCAAAGGAAGTAATTAACGATTATGACTATTCTTTACAGGAAGACTGGGGCGATATTTTTGCTTCTGACAATGAAAATAATAGTGAAGTAGTATGGGCTGTTCAGTTTATCCAGGAACTGAAGTACGATGATGAATACGGGAAATGGCACCGTTATTTTACAGAACGTACCTGTCAGACTATTCAACAAACTGTTAACGACGACGGCAGTATCAGTTATTCCGGCATCAGCTGTACCCGTCCTTCCGAAAACTATTCAATTCCTTGTCACTCAAAAGCTTATGGCCGTGAATATCGTCATTACATGCCAACCTATAAATGGATTATGTCTTTTGATTCCAACGACAAACGCAAAGAAGAAACATTCCTGACAACCTGCTGTAAACTTCCCAATGCAGATGGTCTCCAGGACCCTGTTGAAGGAGATACTATTCTTTATATGCCTTTCAGAACAGTAACTCCCGAAGAAGAAAACTATTGTCTGCAGTATGGTTGCGACGGAAAAGGCTATCGCATTGACGGATTAAACGAGGTTTATGACCTTGATAATCCGAGCGAAGAAGGTTATGGGGGGCCCCGCTCAATTGGACGGTCAAGTTACCATACGGTCAAAAAATTTCTGGACGATCTGAGGGTTACAGCAGCTAAAGACAATAACGGGAGAAAGGATGCCATGATTATCCGTCTCGCAGAAATGTATCTGATCGGAGCTGAATGTGCTTATAAACTCGGAGATGGTGATGCCGCTGTCCGTGAATGGTTGCAGCCTTTATGGGACCGTTCTTTTGATAATCAGGATGATAACCCGTATAAGAACGAAACGATTGATCTTAATTTTATCCTTGATGAAAGAGCCCGTGAAGTTGGCGCTGAATGGCAACGTTACTTTACCCTGAAAAGAACATGGACATTAATACCAAGAATGAAAGCATGGCTTCCTGTTGCCAAAGACGAAGTAGCTGATGGATTTTTAGGGGTTAAAGACTATATCGGTGAGTTCTGTTATGTCAGACCCGTTCCACTCACACAAACTTATTTAATGACCAACTGGACCGATGATATGCAAACGCCCGGGTACTAAATTTTATATGCTTTCAAATATATTTTAAACAAGTTTCATTATGAGGATGTTCCAAAAGGTCATCCTCATTTTTTATTCATAAGAATTAAAAAGAAACCATTAAATTCGGCAAACTTTATCATTTAAATCAACCTAATAAAAAAATAAGATGAAAAAATTATATCTGTTCCTGCCTGTTTTGTTATTCAGTTTTGGCATTACGTTAGCACGTCCCAATACACCTGTTGTCATAGCTACCTACAATCTCCGGCAAAATAACCCGGATGACGGAATCAATGCCTGGCCTAACCGGAAAGAAGAAGTAAAGAACTTAGTCCGTTTCCACGAATTTGATATTTTCGGTACCCAGGAAGGTTTTATCGGACAAATAAACGACCTCCTTGAAATGAAAGAATTTGCCAGTACCGGACACGGTCGCGATGACGGGAAAGAAGCAGGAGAACACTCTGCCATTTTTTACAAAAAAGATCGTTTTAAGCTACTCAATTCGGGTGATTTCTGGCTGAGCGAAACACCTGACAAACCCGGGCTCGGCTGGGATGCTACCTGTTGCAACCGGATATGTTCATGGGGCAAATTTCGTGATTTGCAGACCTCAAAAGAATTTTTCTTTTTCTGTGTCCATTTCGATCATCAGGGAGTAATAGCCCGGAAAGAATCAGGAAAACTGATGGTAAAAAAAATTCAGGAAATAGCAGGAAATTCTCCTGTAATCTGTGTCGGCGACTTCAACTCTACACCCGAAACAGAGCAGATTAAAACCATGCAGACGCTTCTGAAAGATTCACACCATGTTTCGGTAATGCCCCCCTATGGACCCGAGGGAACATTCAACGGGTTTAAATTTGATGCTCCGATGGACAAAAGAATCGATTACATTTTTGTGAGCGGGCAAATTGATGTATTAAAATACGGAGTATTAACCGACAATAAAAACCAGAGGTTTCCTTCTGATCATCAGCCTGTTGTTGCGAAAATGATTATTAATTAATTTTTGTTCCTTATAAAATCCGGTCATTACCCGATCTGACAACAGGAAGACAATACATTATAAGGGAAATCTCCTTTATTTCTCGCACATCTTCGCAAACTTTTACGCAGATTTTCACAGATATAAAAGAAACAGCAGTCCTGCGTTTATCTGCGAATAGATCTGCGCTTATCTGCGAAAATAAAGGGAAAGTTCGGCCTCGTATGGACTTATAAAAGGGGAAAGTTGCCAAAATATTTATTATTTTCGCCAAATAAACATCGCACCTGATGAGCCGGAAATTAACACCTGAAGATTTACAAAACGAAAATGAATTTACACTTTTGGAAGAAGTCTCACATTTTCATCTGAAAGAATTCATTGTTGAACAGATTCAGAATGAAAAGCACCTGATAAAAGCTTATTCCGTTTACCAGATCAGCATGATTGTCATATTGTTTGTAACCGTCATAAAAGCTTTTATGCTGAGTTCGCATGGATTACGGTTGCCCCTTTATAATGTAGGATATGCAATTCTTTTTTCGTTTACAGCCCTGATCTTTATCCACGAGTTTATCCATGCAGTTGCTTACTGGCTGACCGGTTCCCGGAATTTAAAGTTCGGTGTCCTTTGGAAAAAATTTTTGTTTTATGTGCTCGCCGATAAACAAGTTATTTCTCCGGGTGCATTCCGTTTTGTAGCGAATGCTCCTTTTGTCTTTGTGAAAGTGATTACCCTGTTCTTTACCATATATTGCTGGCATTCGCCGGCTGCTTATTTTTTTCTGACAATCATGTGTATTCACTCGCTGTTTTGTGCAGGAGATATGGCTATGCTTGCTTTTTACCGTCAGCATCCCGATAAAGAGATTTATAATTATGACGATCCGGAACGACATGTAACTTTTTTCTATTTCAGAAAAAAAAATTAAAAAAACGTTCTGTCCTGACTTACAGAAATCAGCTTTTCGGGGCCATTCCCTGATATATTTTCTGAAACACTGGTTGGTTTTGATTTATTTCGTTAATTTTTCGGCCCCAAAAAAAGATTTATATGGAAGAACAAATCAGGCTGATAGCAGAGCGGTTGAAAGGGCTTCGGGAAGTTCTTGATATATCGGTTGAAGATGCGGCAGATGCCTGTCACATCGAAAAGGAGAAATACTTGGAGTATGAGTCGGGAAACGTCGATATTCCGGTGAGTGTGTTGCACAATTTTTCATGCAAATATGGCGTGGAATTAACAGTGTTGCTTACAGGAGAAGACCCCCGGATGCACGAATATTCGCTAACCAGGAAAAATACAGGTATCGCGGTGGAACGCCGTAAAGAATATAAATACCAGTCGCTGGGACATAGTTTTATTAACCGCATTGCACAACCTTTTGTGGTAACTGTTGCCCCTAAAGGAGGAGAACAGGAAGAAATCCATCTGAATGCTCACCATGGACAGGAATTCAATTATGTGCTAAAAGGAAAAATGAAATTCAGCCTCGACGGAAAAGAAATGATTCTGAATGAGGGTGATTCCATTTATTTCAATTCAGGACTACCTCACGGAATGCTGGCCCTGAATGAAGAAGAGTGTGTGTTCCTGGCTATTATTATGTAATTTCAGATTTTATTAAAAATGCAGATTTATAAAAAATATCTGGTCAAACCGGAGTTTGACTCATTGGATGATTTTCTTCAGAACTTTGAAATAAAAGTCCCTGAAAATTTTAATTTTTCGTATGATGTAGTTGATGAATATGCGCGGCTTGAGCCCGAAAAAATTGCATTGGTTTGGGTAAACGATCAGGGAGAACATATCGATTTTACCTATGCCATGCTGAAAAAAAAGACAGATGCAACAGCTTCGTATTTTCAGACACTGGGTATCGGCCGCGGCGATAAAGTAATGCTGATTCTGAAAAGGCGTTACGAGTTTTGGTTCTCCTGTCTGGCATTGCACAAAATAGGTGCAACAGCTATTCCGGCAACCCATTTACTTACGGCTAAAGATATTATTTACCGCTGCGATGCGGCTACCATAAAAGCAATTGTCTGCGCCGGAGAAAAATTTATTCTGGACTCTATCGAAAAGGCTTTGCCTTCGTGTCCTTCAGTTGAAAAAATCGTTTCTGTAGGTCCGCTTGTCCCGGCAGGATGGGAAGATTTTCATCAGGGAATAGAAAAAGCCCCGGTCTTTGTAAAACCAGAGCATCCTTCAGAAAACAGTGACCTGTTATTTCTCTATTTCACTTCCGGAACTACAGGCAACCCCAAAATGGTTGCGCACGACTACGCCTATCCGCTGGCTCACATTATAACAGCCGTATTTTGGCACAATGTAGAAGAAAACGGGCGTCATCTTACAGTGGCTGACACCGGATGGGCCAAAGCTGTATGGGGAAAAATGTACGGACAAATGATGGCCGGTTGCAGCGTTTTTGTATACGACCATCAGAAATTTGACGCAGCTGACCTGCTTTCTGTAATCGCAAAATACAAAGTCACTTCATTTTGCGCACCGCCAACTGTTTTCCGTTTCCTGATCAGGGAAGATTTTTCAGGATATGACCTGTCGGCATTAAAATATTGCACAACTGCAGGTGAAGCCCTGAATCCCAGTGTGTTCGAAACATTTTACGAACGTACAGGCATTCGCCTGATGGAAGCATTCGGACAAACGGAAACAACTGTGCAACTGGCCACTTTCCCATGGATGAAACCGAAACCAGGATCAATGGGAATCCCCTCGCCTGCCTATAAAATCAGTCTTGTAAAACCAGACGGTTCGTTCTGTGAAGACGGGGAACAGGGACAAATTGCAATTTATATAGGAGATAAACCTCCTGTTGGTTTATTCAAAGGCTATTACCGGGATGAAGCCCTGACCAAAAGCGTATGGCACGATGATTTTTATTATACCGGCGATGTTGCATGGCGCGACGAAGATGGCTATTACTGGTTTGTCGGCCGGATCGACGACGTAATAAAAAGCTCAGGTTACCGGATTGGTCCGTTTGAAGTAGAAAGTGCCCTGATGACCCACCCGGCTGTTGTGGAATGTGCTATAACCGGAGTACCTGACGATGTTCGCGGACAGGTGGTAAAGGCTACCATTGTTCTGGGACACGGATATGTTGCTTCCGATGAACTGGCAAAGGAAATACAAAACCACGTAAAAAAAGTTACCGCACCGTATAAATATCCCCGTATTGTGGAATTTGTGGAGGCTTTACCCAAAACAATCAGCGGAAAAATACGACGTGTCGAGATCCGGGAAAAAGAGAAATAGAACTTTCACGACAAAAAATATCTGTCCAATAGAAAAACATTTCTATTGAGCCGTCTCTTCAACAAAAAACAACTAAACTTTTTTAGTTGTTTTTTGTTTTGAATAACTATGCCGGACATTCCTTACAAAAGAAAAATAATCTTTTGTAATAATCACTGCAAAAAGTAGATTCAGTGAAAATGACAGATTGTTTCTGCTTCCGGTGTAATAATTTAAAAGAAGAAACTATGGCATTATTAAAAAATTTACAATGGCGTTATGCCACAAAAAAGTATGATCCAACAAAAAAAGTTGCAGAGGAAGATGTTGCAGAAATAGTGGAGGCCGCCCGTTTGGCTCCCACGTCGTCGGGATTGCAACCGTTCCGGGTATTAGTAATATCGAACCAGGAGATGAAAGAAAAAATTGTCCCCATCGCGATGGATCAGCAGATTGTAGCTGATTGCTCGCATTTGTTGGTATTTGCTGCATGGGATTGCTACACAGAAGAACGTATCGATTCAATTTACGATCTCATAACCGATGAAAGAGGTTTGCCCCGCGGCCGTTTTTCATCATACACCGACCGGCTGAAAAGCGCCTATTTATCACAGACTGCCGGGGAAAACTTTGCACATACGGCACGGCAGGCATATATCGGATTTGGAATGGCTATTGCCCAGGCTGCCGAACTGAAAGTGGATGCTACCCCGATGGAAGGTTTTTATAATGATCAGTTGGATGAATTTCTGGGGCTAAAATCAAAAGGGCTGAAAAGCGTCACCCTGCTGGCTCTGGGCTACCGCGATGCACAAAATGATTGGCTCGCTTCAATGAAAAAAGTCAGAAACCTGAAAGATGAATTTGTGATAGAGTATAAGTAAAAAAGAAGCAACCCGGATCATTCCGAAACTTCTGATTACAGAAAGTCTTGGGGAGCTAAATAATTCTGATCGTCAATTTTGGAATTCTGGGTCGGCCAGCCGGCATACCGGATTTTCAAAATTGACAAACAGAATATATTTTGAGACTTTGGGGCCAGCATCAACAAGTTCTCGTGGCATGTCTGTTTCCTTTATTTTTTAAAAAAGTCTGTCATCTCAGAAATTTTATCTGTGTTGATATAGTCGACGTTCAGCGTTTCTAAAATTCTCCAGCCTGAAGCCATGTCTGGTGCATTCCAAAATCTGATTTTTTTATTCAGGTGATGAACCGAATCAATAAGAAATGTTAAGCGTTTCTTTTCTTTCTCCGGGATATCGGTTTTCCCGTTCCAATGCGTAAAATCCTTCAGGTTTTCACTGAACAGGGCAACCCGCCTGAGCTGATTGTTATCGTATCTCAAATTTAACTTTCCATCGAAAAAAATGAACGCCGGATAATTTTTAAAAGCAGAAGGCAACGGCCTGTTTCCGGTTATCACGACCCGAATGGCATTTTTATTAACCGATGAATCAAAAACTTCGGGAAATTGTTCCATTTTTTTAATCAAAAGAGTTAAAGCTGGTTCAACATCTGTCTTTATATCAACCAGCAACTGGTATGAAAAAGGAGAATCTTTCCAGGCCTTACCTCCGTTTTGTCTGAAGGTTGTTACAATCGGATTAAGGTAAAGCGAATCGATTGTTCTTTCCGGTTTTACTTCCGACCGGTTATGTGCGACAAACAACTCTCCACCGACTGCCCAGATGTCTGCTTCAATTGATCCGAAATGATGAAGATATGCATCATAAAAAGGGGAATCATGTTCATAATCGTTATGCGAATGGGCATTTCCCTCTGTTGTGTATTGTGCTTTTGCCGGCACACAAAAACATACCCACAACACCACAATTGATATTAATCTATTCATCTTTTTAGTTGGTAGTTTCTTCTCTTTTCATTCCGTAAAAATGATAATTTCGGGAAAGAACCAATGCTTCTGTTCAGAATTTTTATCCGTATAATGGCACTCACCGTCCGACGTCTATTTTATCCGGATAGAACAGAGTCAAAAACATGTGAAAATTTTAAATTTTTCCCCAGAAGCAAAACTATTCACTACTGCTGTCCGCTAATAGGAATATATAATAAAACCATAAAAAACAGATGGGAGAGCAAGGCTTGCTTCCCATCTGTATATTTTTGTATTTCTACTTTTTAAGGCAAATCAAAATCAATAGCCAGGATTCTGAATCAAAACATCTTCTCCGGAAATGTCTATTTCACGTTGAGGAATAGCAACAATTACTTTATCGTCTGTAGGAGAAACTGTTCCAACATAATTATTTGTAAACGAAATATTATTACGAACCAAATCGAAGAACCGATGTCCTTCAAAGTTCAGTTCTTTCCGGTACTCTGCCAATACATCACTCAGAGTAACCGAAGTTGCATCTGTATAACCAGAAATACGGTTCGTTCTCAACTGATTGTAATAGTACGTTGCCGTTTTTGCTCCTGTGGCTGTACCCCCTTTTACTGCAGCTTCAGCTGCAATCAAATAAACTTCAGATAAACGAATAATTTTGGGATTATTAACATACAACGGAGCCACTGCTCCTGACTGTCCCGGATATTTATCAGAATAATATGCTGTAATAGTATTATCTGCGTCAGTTTTGGAAACGACAAGCTCACTTCTTACATCATTTGCGTCAGATTGCATGTAGTTATAAAATGATTCCAAAGCCCCACATTCCCCATATCCATCAGGATCAGTATAATACCCTATTGCATAACGCTGTGCATTATAGGTATCCGTCGTTGTAAGCTCGAATAACGATTCAACACTATATGTCTCACTCCAAACATTTGGATATTCATTAATTGTATACAAACGATAATCTGATGCATTGGCAATAACATCATTGGCGTAATACAATGCATTGTCATAATCCCCCATATACAAATAAGCCCTTGACAGCAGAGCCTCAGCAGCCCATTTATTAATTTTACCATCATTCGTTTCTTCCGACAAAAGATCAATCGCTGCCCTATATTCTGTTACAATAAAATTATAAGTTTCAGCAAGAGTTGATCGGGATGCCTTATAATCTGTAGGAAAAACCTGATCAGAAATTGGAATACCAGAATTGGCAGAAGTCATATTTACTCCAGAAACGGTTGGAATCTGAGCATATAAAATGGCCACATTGAAATGTAAGTAGCCTCGTAAGGCATGTAATTGTCCCATCAAATCATTGTAGGTATCTTTATCTGAATCATCTACGGTAAGGCCGGAGGCAGTATTCAGCACATCATTAACCTGTCCTAATGCCTTATAAAACACTGCATAAAAACCTTCTGCATGATCAGATGTTTCATCATGATCATAGCGAGCCAACGGCGTTAAATGGTTCGAATTTACAGGATAATATGCATCATCTCCCTTCATATCTGCATAAAGGGTAAAATCGCCACAAGGAGTGTATTGAAATAATGATTCATTGTCCAAGTCATCCGTGTAAACCAGCATAGCATAAACACCGTTAACAGCGTTCGATAAATCAGCCACAGTAGTAATTGCCTCATCGGAAGGAAGAGATGTTGCTGGCGACTGGTCGAGATAACCATCACATGCGAATAAAATCCCAGCAAAAATAATTAATATGATGTAATTTAACTTTTTCATGTTATTTCTTTTTTAAAATTAAAAATCAACGGATAAGCCGAACTGGAATGTTTTGGAAACTGGAGTATCGACTGTCCGATAACCATTCAAAGGTACATCCGGATCAATCCCTTTTGTCTTCCTCCAGACAAATGCAAGATTGTTTGTTTTAAAGAAAACATTAAGTTTTTCAATATAAATTGAAGAAAGCATTTCTTTCGGGAAAGAATAGTCTAATGATAATTCTCTGATCCGAATATTATCTGTTGATTTAATGTAACGAGTTGACCATTTATCAGGCCGCAAACTGTTACCATAAATAGGAATTGGATTATCTACAACATCTCCTGCTTTTGTCCAGTAATTATCAGCAACGTCTGCTGCAAGATTAAATGTACCCAGACGTAATCCATCGTTATGTGTAAAGTAACCTGGATAATCAAACAGATTGCCACCAAATTGGTATGTTAAAAGAATGGAAAGATCAAATCCTTTAAACGAAAATGTATTTGTTAAGCCACCGGTTACGTCAGGAATTGCTTTTGCCACTATTCCGCGGGAAGCAGCGCCGTACGAATAAGTAAGGTTATCTTTTGTCGGAGCAGCATCCGGATCAATATAAAATTGTGCTAATCCACAGGTTGGATCTACACCATAATATTTGGGAAGATAGAAAGAATACATATCTTTTCCTTCACTGTAGATATACAGATTTCCATCTCCTGTAATAATATCAGAATGATCCGGGAGTTTTGTAACTTCAGTTTTTAATGTTGAAAGATTCAGATCAGTCGTCCATTTTAACCCATTTGCAAGTTTTAAATTTTCCGAGTGAATTTCAAATTCCATTCCTGTGTTTTTTATTTCCCCAATATTCTGAAGGGCTGAAGAAAATCCAGTCAGGTATGAAGTTGGAACATCAAGTAACAAATCTGTGGTTTTTTTATGGAAATATTCAACCGTAAAACTTAAACGGTTAAACAGTCCCATATCAACACCTATATTGAAATTTTCTGATTTTTCCCAGCTAAGGTCTTCATTCTGTGCCTGATCCAAAGTTATAGCACTTTCTGCTCCATAGCCACCGGAAAAAGAATACAACCCCAGATGTCCATAATAATCAGGAGGAAGTGTTCCTGTCGTACCATAAGAAGAACGAAGTTTTAATTCATCAATTGAAGAATTATCTTTCAGAAAGCTTTCCTGTTTTAATCTCCAACTGCCACTAACCGAGTAGAATGTTGCCCAACGATTATTTGTACCTAAACGAGAGGAACCGTCACTACGAATACTGGCTCCTAAATAATATTTTGAAGCATAGTTATAGTTAACATTCCCGAAATATGATAGCATAGAACTTTCTGATTTACTACTTCCGACATCGGAAGGCTGGCCATTGGATAACTCAGGAAGTTTTGAGGTAGAATAATTATTCGCTTCACCGGTTAGGTAATCAATTTTTATATCCTCACTTTCAAATCCGCCCATAACCGAAAAATTATGAACATCATTAAACGTCTTCACATAATTTGCAACAGTAGATGTTGTAAATACTGTTTGATTTGAATTAAGCTTGTAACCATAGCCATTGGTTGATTCTCCATCTGTACTTTCCGGGCTCCAATAGGTAAAATATTGATTGTATAACCAATCAATGCCAACTGTTGATTTTATTGACAACTCAGGTAAAAAATTAACTTTCACAAATCCATTTGTCATACTACGGAAAGTATTGTTCTTATTGATTTCTCCATCGCCTCCCAATACTTCATCAGGATAAGGAGTGTTTGCGCTTATAGATGAAGTTGTATTTACGCTCCCATCAGACAAATAACGGGGGGCTGTCGGGTTTTGTCCAAACATTATTCCAAGAGGAGAAGCATAACCGATCCCCTGTGCCTGATCTGATTGATCACTATAACCCACTTGTTTTGTGTTAGAAATATTCTGGTCAACGCCAAAAGCCAACCATTTTTGTGCTCTATGATCAAGTGATATTCTTCCGGAAAGCCTGTCAAATTTTGATCCCAATACAATACCCTTCTTCTGAGTGTATCCTAAGCTGGTATAAAATGTAGTTTTTTCATTCCCTCCGGAGGCACTAAACTGATACGTCTGATCATGTCCGGTATCATATACAATGTCTCTCCAATTTGTATTTGTTCCCTGATCATCAACAATATCAGCCAAGTTGTCTTCTGCAAAAGCATCAGCATCAGACCTCACGCTTTCATTTCCAAAATATTGATCTGTAGGAAATAAAGCGTCAGAATAATATAAATAGTAACCAACCAGTGATGTCTTGGCATAATCTATAAACTGGTCTCCCGTCATTACTTTGTATGAATCAGATCCCATCTTTGACCATCCATCTTCAACTTTAAAGTTAAATTTGGTTTTTCCCCCTTTACCCTTTTTGGTGGTTATCACGACAACTCCATTAGCTGCACGAGATCCATACAGAGAGGAAGCAGCAGCATCTTTCAAGATGGAAATGCTTTCAATATCTTCAGGATTTAGTGTTGACAAAACATTTGAAGATATACCATTGCTCGGTCCAAAATTACCATTATGCATCGGAACACCATCAACAACGTAAAGTGGTTGGGTTGAAGCATTAATAGAACCGACCCCACGAATTTGCACTTCACCTGACGCCCCCGGATCTCCTGTCGTTGAAGAAATCCGGACTCCGGAAACTTTCCCCATTAAGGCTTTATCCACAGATTGTGTATTTCCAGAAGTAATAGATTTCTCATCAACCTGAGAGACAGAGCCTGAAAAAGAAGATTTGGTAGCTGTACCATAGGCAACTACCATAACCTCATTAAGCCCTAAAACGTCAGATTCCATCACAACATTTACTGTCTCGCCAGTAATATTTGACTCGACCGTTTTCATACCAACAAAAGAAAAGACCAAAATTTTAGACTCCTGAGGAACTTTTAAGTGATAAATGCCACTAATATCAGTTATTGTACCCAAGGTAGTCCCCTTAACTGATACAGAAACACCAGGAATAAAACTTCCATCTTCTGAAGAAGTCACCGTACCTGATATTTCTTTCGTTTGGGCTATAATTATCTGAAGCCCAAATGCAAAAAATGCAAACAATAGTGCAAATTTTTTCATAGATTAAAATTTAAGGTTAATATAAAGCTACAAAATTCTTTCCCTTTCAAGTCATTTCCAATCATAGTTTCTTTTTAAGAAACAAATAAATAATAAAACAACAATCTCATTTCCCCATAAATGAATGTCGTTTTATTTCTCTTATTAAAAAAAAATTACCCCTTTACGAATAGTTGAATAATAAAATCCAATATTACTGATCTCAAACTTATCAAAAATAAGGGTTTCAGATCGCATATATCAACAAAAAACAGATAAATAATGCTAAAGTACATATACTTAATTATAATACGATTTTTATACATATATTTCGTGTTAAATACTGTTAAAATATACATACACAAACTTTATATTTCTTTTTGCATACAATATTAAGCATTTCATACATTTTATATTATTTGTTGATAATTATCATTTCCCGGTAAGAATGCCGGATTTTGTTAATCATAAATCATGTATCTTAACGTTCCTGACATGGTCAGATAAACAGGAAATGGTTATAAACAGGACAAAATTTCATTAAAATCAAAATTACGATCCTTCAACAAACTTTTCCATTTTCTGTTTTCCTGCATATAACACAGAAAATACTTCAATTTTCTCCTCACACTATTCTACAGTTTGAACTTGTTCAAGTAACAGGATGGTTCGTTCCGTCACAAAATCATTTTTCATGAGGCACTCTGCCAACAACTTATAAAGGGAACATTCCCTGTTCTTTTTTCACTATTTAAGTGGTAAAATTCAAAAAAACCCGGCAAATTTTTATTACCGGGCCTTTTTATGCTGCTAGCAGTATATATTCACTTCAAAAATGAAGACCTAAAAGTTTCAGACATGCATCTGTTTCGACGGGTCAGTATCTTTCATTTTACGAAAATTTGTTGTTCCTCCGCCTTTTAAAGTTAGTTCGACAGGTGTATTTGTTTTCCATGCCCCACAGGTAAAATCGGGCACATCCACCGAATTGGAACGGCTAGCTACCGATGCTTCACTAAGCGGAGCAATCGAACTCCAAAGGGCTGCATCGTATACATCCTCGTCAAGTGGTAATCCATTCCGCAGGCAATCGATCAACCGCCAGTCCATCATAAAGTCCATGCCTCCATGTCCGCCCACCTGTTTGGCCATTTCACCTACTTTCTTTACAATTTCAGGCGTATATTCATCGTAAAGTTTTTTCATTTCGTCGTCACTCAACCATTCTTCTCCTACAGAAACCCGTTCCGGAGAAGGCCATTTCCGGGCAATTCCCTTTGTCCCGCTAATCAAATGAATACGAGAGTAAGGCCTTGTACTTGTTACATCGTGTTGAATCATAATTGTACGCCCTTTATATGTTTTTATAACTGACGTATTCATGTTCCCGCGATAATGTTTCCCTACAAATTCAGAATAGAAATTGTCGGTAGCCGCCAGTTCTTTCGCTTTTTCTGCCATTTGAAAATCGGCCGACTGCATCGAAACAAGGTATTCCATTTTATCGCCCCTGTTAATATTCATTACCTGGCAAACAGGCCCTAATCCGTGAGTAGGATACAGGTTCCCGTTACGACTCGCATTTTCTTTCAGACGCCACATGTCGGCATACCCGTCTTTTTTGAAATTCAGTTCAAGAAGATGGTGAATATAAGAACCTTCGCAATGTATTATTTCTCCGAAATATCCCTGGCGTGCCATATTCAGTGTTAATAATTCAAAGAAATCATAGCAGCAGTTTTCAAGCATCATGCAGTGCTTTTTAGTCCGTTCTGAAGTTTCCACCAGTTGCCAGCATTCGTCAAGTGTTTTTGCAGCAGGTACTTCAGTAGCTGCATGTTTCCCGTTTTCCATAGCATAAACAGCAATCGGGGTATGCATCGACCAGGGAGTACAGGTGTAGATAAGGTCTATATCCGGACTTTCGCACATTTTTTTCCATATTTCCCTGGAGCCTGAATATGATTTAGCCCGTGGCAGGCCTTTCCCTTCAAGTATTTTCTGGCATTTTTCGACCCGGTCGTCATACACATCACATAGACCGGCAATTTCGACACCATCGATATGTGACATACGCTCTACTGCACCAGGGCCTCTTTGTCCAAGTCCGATAAACCCGATTCTGACCACATCTAATTTTGGTGCTGCAAACCCGCACATATTAAAACGCTGGGTATGCGTTGTACTATTACTATTTTTCGCCTTTTCTTCGGATCCGGGAGTACATGCCATTAACCCGGAAGAAATTAATCCTGCACTGATTAAGGAATTTCTGAGAAAATCTCTTCTGTTTGTCCCCATTTAGTTGTTTTTTAATTGGTTCTAGAATACAATTCTTTTTTAGTTTACAGCACTAAAAATACAAACTTAAAAAATAAACGAAAGTCCTCTGTCTGTAAATTTATACAAATCTAAAATTTATATATCCCTGAATCCTTCAAAAACGGGGAGAAACAACAGAAATATAGTTTCAAACCGGCAAAAGACTTTTCCTCCGGAGAGGCCTCTATACGCATTCAAAGTATTTGGAAGAAATGATTACTGATCAGAACCGATTTTGCAGAGAAAAAACATGGAACAACGTATTGAATTTCTGCAAAAAAGGTCAAAGGAACTTTTCCGTTTTTAGATCATTTGTTCAATAATATAAAACCAGCTTATTCACTGATTACCAAATAATTACATTCATAATTTTATAAAACAGAAGAAGGTGCAGAGATATATGAATCCTTAGTTCACAAATAAATACTATTTTTGCAAAACTATTTTGAAAATGACCATGGGACGGATTTTAGCTATTGATTACGGCAAAAAGCGAACAGGAGTGGCTGCAACCGACACGATGCAGATAATCGCTTCGAAACTGGGGACTGTCCCATCAGGTGAGATTTTTACTTTTTTAAGGGATTATATCCGGAAAGAGCCGGTTGAACGGATTATTGTAGGCTACCCGCGACAATTGAACAATGAGGCCTCTGAAGCTATTATATATATCAATCCTTTTCTAAAAAAGCTGGTCAATGAATTTCCGGATATACCTATAGAGCAGGTAGATGAACGTTTTACTTCAAAAATGGCTTTTCAAACCATGATTGATGCAGGATTGAAAAAAAAAGACAGGCAAAACAAGGCGACTGTCGATGCAGTGAGTGCAACAATTATGCTGCAATCTTATTTGGAACAAATAAAAAATAAAAAATGAGATATCCGATTACCGTATACGGAGACCCTTTACTCCGGCAAACGGCTGGCCCGGTTGAAAAAGATTACCCGGATCTTGCAAAACTTATTAAAGACATGTTCGAAACAATGTATTTTTCGGACGGGGTTGGACTGGCCGCCCCTCAGGTGGGTTTATCCATACGTCTTTTTGTGATTGACGCAACGGTCTATGCTGATGAAGAGCCGGAACTGGCTGATTTCAAAAAGGCTTTTATTAATCCTGAAATTATTGAACGCACCGGCAATAACTGCATAATAAACGAAGGTTGCATAAGTTTGCCTGAAATTCATGAAGATGTTGTTCGCCCCGAAGCAGTCCGGATTAAATATCTGGATGAAAATTTTATAGAACACGACGAAACATATAAAGGCTTTGCGGCCCGGGTCATTCAACACGAATATGATCATCTTGACGGAAAGTTGTTTATCGATTTGCTGAACCCGTTACGACGCCGTTTGCTGAAAGGAAAACTTACCGCTATTTCAAAAGGTAAAGTTTCGACAAAATACAGGCAAAAACTTCCGGGGAAAAAATAGAATACGATTTCAGGAAAACTTTTCTCTGTTTCAACAACTGATCTATATAAAAAACATTGGCTGTTGGATTTTTTATAATTCTGCTTAACTTGTTACCCTGAATTATAAACCATCCAAAATTGTTGCTGTGTCCCGAAGTGTAAACATATTCCAGTCGGTTCCGTTTCTCCGGATTGTCCTTTGGTTTACAGCCGGAATCCTTTTCAACCGGATATTTACCTTTTCCGGGATAGTTTGGTATGCAGCACTATTCTTGTCACTGGCAATAAGCATAGTCTTATCTTATCGGTCAACTTACCGGGCTGTTACTTACTTCAATTATCTTATTTCAGCTTGCTTATTCCTGTCCGGGATATGGTATGCTTCGCAGGACAGCGCCCTACGGACTGAACTACCCACAGAACCAGATTTTTATTCCGCCGTGGTTTTGGAAAGGCCGGTTGAAAAGAACAAATCATTTCAGACCATTCTCGAAATAAAAAACCCAGAAGAAAAAACCAGAGGAAAAATAATTGCTTATTTCAGCAAAGATACGGATGTCGGGCAGATTCTTCCAGGCACCAGAATGACGGTTTTTGCCAACTTAACAAAAATTCAGAACCAAGGGAATCCTTATGAATTCGACTATGCTACTTTTATGAAAAGGCAGGGAATTACCAGATCGGTATATCTAAGGAACAACGATTTTAAAATTTTGAAGGCCGGAAAAAACAGTTTACTTATTCTGGCTGAACAATGCCGCGATTATTTATTATCTGTTTTACGCGAGCACAATATTTCGGGTGAAGAATATACTGTTGTTGCGGCGCTCACCCTTGGCTACAAAAAAGAGCTGGATCCTGCGACAAAAGATTACTTTGCATCTACCGGGGCAATGCACGTACTTGCTGTGTCGGGATTACATGTGGGAATCATTTATTTCATCTTCACCTTTCTGTTTGCACCCCTGAAACGGGAAAAATACGGCAGGCATGTCGTTATTCTGGTTGGCGGGCTGATTTGGTTTTACGCAATTCTTACCGGTTTATCGCCTTCGGTACAACGTGCTTCCGTAATGTTCAGCTTTATTCTGATTGGTCAAAGCTTAAACCGCCCGGCCAATATTTTTAATTCGCTTGCAGCATCTGCTTTTTTGCTGATGCTTTTTAATCCCCTGGTTATTTACGATGTCGGCTTTCAGCTTTCATACCTGGCAGTTTCCGGCATTATACTTTTTCAACCTGTTTTTCACCGGATGGTTGAATTTAAAAACCGGTGGGCCGATAAACTATGGACTCTGTTAACTGTCTCCCTGGCAGCACAACTGGCAACTTTCCCGGTCGGATTGCTTTATTTCTCCCGGTTTCCTAATTATTTCTGGCTTAGTAATTTTATCGTAATTCCTGCGGCGACATTAATTTTAGGCGGAACATTCCTGCTTTTCCTGGCTTCGCCGGTACCGTTATTTGCCGATTTTATCGGATTTCTGATTCAAAAACTAACATCAATCATGTTGTCAGCATTGAAAGGAATTGATTCATTACCTTTTGCCCTTATCAGCAATATTTCGGTAACACCGCTTCAGACTATATTATTATTGTTATTTATCGCCACAATTTATTGGTTCATCCAATCAAAATCGATACATCAACTTCGTCTGGCACTTTTGTTTGCCAGTGTCTTTTCCATCGTTTCTTTTGCTGACAATATCCGGCTGATGAACCAGGAGAAAATGATCGTTTACAACTCGAAATACCCGGTACTGCATTTCATTCACGGACGAAACAGTTATATTCTGTGTGATACATTAAAGACAGAGGTGCAGGAGATCAACCGTTTGTCGGAGGAAATAACAAAGCACCTAAAGTTAAAAAAGCCTCAAATAATAAATTGCAACGACAGCACTGTATTCGTAAATAACGAATTAGCTGTCTATGGTAATCTAATCTCTTTTTCAGGAAAGAAAATGCAGATAGTAACTTCTTCCCGTCCCCTTTTCCCTTCCGATTACACAATTATTCCTTGTTTACTATATAATAAGATAAAAACACCTCGTGATAACGGAACCTCAATTTTTGTCGGGAAAGTAAAAAAAATATCGGGGAAAAAATTTAACAATTTCCAAACATCGGCAGATGGGGCTTTCGTCGCAGATTTTAAATGAAATTAATGATAAAAAGAAGAACTTATTTTCGCGTTTTTAGTAGAAATAAAAACGTTTTATGTACAGCATAAAATTATAATTTATTATTTTGCTCAGCTAAATTTGGAAAGGACTGTATTGTAATGAAAATTGTTATTGTTGGTGCGGGTGAAGTCGGAACTCACCTGGCAAAAATGCTTAGTAAGGAAAAACATGACATCGTTTTGCTGGATGATGATCCTGAAAAACTGCAAAAAATAGCAAATCAGGTTGACTTACTAACAGTTACAGGTTATGCGAATTCATTCAAAGATTTACGGGAAGCCGGAAGTCCTAAAGCCGATTTATTTATCGCAGTAACTCCTTATGAAGAGAGAAATATTTTTGCCTGTATTCTTGCCAAGGATATGGGCGCAAAAAGAACAATCGCCCGCATTAATAACGGGGAATACCTGTTCGATAAAAACAAGGAAAAACTTATTTCTCTGGGTGTTGATGAAATTATTTACCCGGAAAGCCTTGCTGCTAAAGAAATTGTTACATCCATAAAACAGGTAGGAACGCGCCAGCAGATCGAATTCTCGGGAGGGAAACTTGTATTACTGGCAGTTAAAATACGGGAAAATGCCCCCATTGTAAATCACACATTCGAAGAAATTTCATACCGCACACGGAATATACGGGCTGTAGCAATAAACCGTGAACATACATCCATTATACCTAAAGGAAGCGACTACATAAAAGACGGGGACATCGTATTTTTTATCACCCCAAAAGGTTATCAGAACGAAATTTTTGAGATGACCGGGAAAGAAATTTTCGGGGTAAAAAATATAATGATACTCGGAGGCAGCCGGATTGCACAGAGAACAGCAGAAAAACTTGGAGATCAGTATAATATAAAAATCATAGAATCAGATAAGGAACGTAGCCTAAAGGTTGCCGACCAGCTCGAAAATGTACTGGTAATTCACGGCGACGGACGAAACCTCGATCTTTTAAAAGAAGAAAGAATCGAACGGATGGATGCGTTTGTTGCTGTTACCGGAAATTCCGAGACGAATATACTTTGCTGTCATCTTGCAAAAGCAATGGGCGTAAAACGTACTATAGCCGAAGTTGAAAATATCGATTTCATGGGCATTGCCGAAAGTATGGACATCGGTGCCCTGGTTAACAAGAAATTGCTGGCGGCAAGTTATATATATAAATATACAGTTGGCCATTCGGTTACGCATGTGAAATGTTTAACAGCCAGCGATGCCGAAGTAATCGAGTTTATCGTAAAAGAAGATTCAAAAATCACGAAGAGCCAGATCCGTAATTTATCATTTCCGGCCGATGCTATTATCGGAGGATTAATTCGTGGAAACCAGGGATATGTGGCAACAGGCGATACTCAAATACAGGAAGGTGATAAAGTTGTCATTTTTGCGTTGCCCTCTGCAATCAGTAAACTCGATAAATTTTTTAAATGAAAGAACTCAACGAATATTTATTTATGTGAGTTGCAATTGTTCTGAATATATATCAATATAAAAATCAAAATATAGATTGTCCCTGTTCTATGGTGAATTTAAAAATAGTTTTAAAAACACTTGGATTTCTTCTTTTAGTAGAAGTTTTCTTTATGCTTGTTGCTCTGGTAGTTGCAATATTGTATAAAGAGCCTGACAGTAAGGCGTTTCTTCTTTCCGCATTAATCAGTATGGGGGCAGGAACTTTTGCAGTCGTATCATTCCGAAATGCAAAAAAAGAAATCGGGAAACGGGAAGGGTTTATAATTGTTAGCCTTGTATGGGTTGTTTTCTCGCTTTTCGGAAGTTTGCCGTATCTTTTTTCGGGTTCAATACCTTCATTTACCGATGCATTTTTCGAAACCATGTCGGGATTTACAACTACCGGTTCTTCAATACTGAATAACATTGAAGCGCTTCCTCACGGAATACTTTTCTGGAGGAGCATGACCCAGTGGATTGGAGGAATGGGAATTATTGTACTGAGCCTTGCCATTTTACCTTTATTCGGAATTGGTGGCATGCAGCTCTTTGCTGCCGAAGTTCCGGGACCAACCCCCGATAAGCTGAACCCAAAAATCAGTCAAACAGCAAAGAACCTGTGGGGTATTTATGTTCTGTTTACAGTTACAGAAACCCTGCTTTTATGGATGGGAGGAATGTCTTTTTTTGATGCAGTTAACCATTCGTTTACCACGATGGCGACCGGCGGGTATTCGACAAAACAAGCCAACATCGCCTTTTGGGATTCTGCTTATATCCAGTATGTAATTATTTTCTTCATGTTTTTAGCCGGAACCAATTTTTCTCTTTCGTATTGTGCGCTTACAGGCAGGTTCAAAAAGGTTTTCGCTAACGAAGAATTCAAATACTACATTCTCTTCATTATTGGTTTTACCGTATTGATTTTCAGCGGGCTATTGATTTCCACCCAACTGGGAGTGGAAAAATCATTCAGGGATGCACTTTTCCAGGTGGTTTCAATTATTACAACCACAGGCTTTTCAACTGTCGATTACCTGCAATGGCAGCCTATTCTGGTCATGCTGATTTTTGCACTTTTCTTTTTTGGCGGAAGTGCAGGTTCCACCGGCGGCGGTATAAAAATAATGCGTATTGTTTTGCTGATGAAAAACAGTTATTATGAACTTCGCCGGATGGTTCATCCCAATGCGATAGTTCCCGTACGTTTTAACAAACATGCTGTTCCGGAGCAGATAATTACCAATGTCCTTGCTTTCTTCATGTTCTATTTTATTGTATTCTTTCTCAGTACAATTATTTTCACACTGTTTGAACCAGACCTGGCATCATCAATGGGCGCTGTAGCGACCAGCCTTGGAAATATAGGACCCGGCTTAGGGAATGTCGGCCCGGCAGAAAACTTTGCATATATTGCCCCCTTTGGTAAATGGTTTCTTTCATTCCTGATGCTGTTGGGACGCCTTGAATTATTTACAGTGCTGGTGCTGTTTTCTCCGGCTTTCTGGAAAAAATAAAAAAATCAATCGTCAAAAATTCCTTTTCCCTGTCGGATTACTTCGGGATAATCAGTTGTACAATCAATAATCGTTGACGGAATATTTCCTCCGAAACCACCGTCGATCACCAGATCAATACGGTCACCGAATTTTTCTTCAATTAACTCCGGATCGGTTGTATATTCCAGAATTTCATCGTCATCGTGAACCGACGATGACAGAATCGGATTACCCAGTTCCTTCACTATTTCGTGAATAATATTATTATCAGGAATACGGATTCCGACTGTTTTCTTCTTTCCCTTGAAATATTTCGGAACATTGTTATTGGCATTCAGAATAAAAGTAAACGGACCTGGTAAATATTTTTTTATGAGCTTAAAAACCGGGTTCGATATTGGTTTCGTATAATCAGACAAATGGCTCAGGTCGCTGCATATAAACGAAAAATTCGATTTGTCGATATCGACTCCTTTAATGCGGGCGACCTTTTCAACCGCATGAGTATGGGTAATGTCGCAACCCAGCCCGTAAACCGTATCCGTCGGGTAAATAATAATTCCACCATTCTGAAGTACTTCCACCACTTTCAGTATCTGCCTCGGATCGGGATTTTCATTGTAAATCTTTATCAACATTTCAGGCTGTTTTCAGAATTAACCTGTAAAATTAGTTAATTTCGTCCATGTCAAAAATTATTGCAGATTTTAATGCAGATTCAAAATAAATTAATCATTACAGAAGACGGTTCTCATACGATTTTTGTTCCTGCCCTCGACGAACATTATCATTCGGTGCACGGAGCAGTAAATGAGTCGTTGCACATATATATCAATTCCGGACTGAAATATCACACAAAAAAAGAAATCAATCTGCTGGAGGTGGGTTTCGGTACAGGTTTAAATGCATATTTATCCCTTGCCGTTGCCATTCAGCAAAATATTAACATACAGTATTTTACAATTGAAAAATATCCGCTTCCGGAAGCCGAATACAAAGCTCTGAACTATCCGTCCCTCATTTTTCCTGAATATTCTCCGTTTTTTCTGCAGTTGCATCAGTTAGAATGGAATAAGGAACAATCAATATGTTCTGAATTCAGTATAAAAAAAATACACGCCGATCTTAAAACTATTGACTATAAATATCTTCCGTTTTTCGATCTGATTTACTACGACGCTTTCGCGCCGGGCAAACAACCGGAGATGTGGACGCATGAAATCTTCGAAAAGATAGCCCGACATACGAATCCGGGGGGGATTTTCGTTACATATTGTGCAAAAGGTTCGGTAAGAAGAATGCTGGATAGTCTTGGGTTTCAAATGGAAAGGCTTCCGGGGCCAGCCGGTAAAAAAGAGATTTTAAGAGGAATAAAGCACATTGAGGGTAGCTGTTTATCCCAAAAATAAACCTATCTTCGTGGCTCAATTTATTAAAAAACAAAAATGTCAGAAAATAACAGCCAACTTGAAAAATTTTCATACGCACTGGGATTAAGTGTAGGAGAAAATTTAATTCAGTCGGGAGTAAAAAACCTTGACCTTCAGAATTTTTCAGATGGTCTTCAGGATATATTTACCGGACAGAAACCCAAAATAACAGCAGGGCAGGCTAACCGGATTTTGCAGGACTTTATGTCTGAAATGCAGGCCGGAGAAGGGAATGCCAATTTGGAAGAAGGACAAAAATTTTTAGCTAAAAACCGGGAAAAGCAAGAAGTTGAAGAAACGTCCAGCGGCCTTCAGTTTACAATATTGAAAACCGGAGACGGTCCGCTTCCCACGCTTACCGACCAGGTAAAATGCCATTATCACGGTACATTGATAGACGGAACCGTGTTTGACAGTTCTGTTGAACGGGGACAGCCTGCTGTTTTTCCGGTCAACGGTGTAATCAAAGGCTGGATCGAAGCTCTTCAAATGATGCCGGTCGGTTCGAAATGGCGATTGTTCGTTCCGTCAGACCTGGCATACGGAAGCCGCGGAGCAGGAGGTGCTATCGGCCCGAATACAACATTAATTTTCGATGTGGAACTTTTAGAAATTATTTAATAAACACAAAAACATTATGAAAATCAGATCATTAATCATTTTTGCAGCTATTGCCGCCACTCTTGCTACAACAAGCTGCCAGCCAGGTAAAAGCGGAAAAGATGTAAAGCTGGAAACAAATGCCGATTCAGCCAGTTATGCACTTGGAGTTTTAATTGGCAGTAATAACAAACGCCAGATGGACATGACCCCCGGGGCAAACGAGATGAACGTCGATTTATTAATTGCAGCTATGGAAAAATCGCTGAAAGGTGAAGATACAAAAATCACCAATGAAGAGGCAAGTTCATTAATCCGTAAATATTTTGAGGCTGCCTCGAAAAAACAAGGACAAAAAAACCTGGATGCAGGAAAAGCTTTCCTTGAAGAAAACAAAGGCAAAGAAGGTGTGGTAACATTGCCCAGTGGATTACAGTACGAAATTCTGAAAGAAGGCAATGGCCCGAAACCGACTATTAACGACAAAGTTAAATGTCATTATAAAGGTACAACCATCGACGGAAAAGTATTCGACAGCTCCATTGAACGTGGTGAACCGGCTGAATTTCCGGTTAACGGTGTAATCAAAGGCTGGACTGAAGCACTTCAGTTAATGCCTGTTGGTTCGAAATGGAAATTGTATGTTCCTGCTGACCTTGCTTACGGAGAAAGAGGTGCCGGAGCTGAGATCGGTCCTAATTCCACACTCATTTTCGAAGTCGAATTACTCGAGATTGTAAAATAGTTTTTTCTTCATAACTTGTGAAAAACCCTTGCCGGAACAGGACAAGGGTTTTTTATTTATTTCTACTTTTGCAGTAAATCATCAAAAATTATGAGTTACACAGAAAAAGGAAAAATCATCCAGATACTGAAGGCTGAATCAGGCGTCAGTAAAGCAGGAAGGGAATGGACAAAACAGGAATTTGTAATTGAAACACAGGAACAATTCCCGAAAAAAATATGTTTTACCCTGTTCGGCGACAAAGTATCATTACTGAACGGATTAGCAGAAAATACGGAAGTCGAGGTGTCGTTTAATGTTGAGTCGAGGGAATTTAACGGCAAATGGTACCATAACATCAACGCCTGGAAAGTTGACAAAGCAGAGAATGCAGTTCCGGAAAACGGGAATATTCCGCCGGAATATTCGACAACAGATATTCCTCCGGAACAAACCGGAGACTACAACGATTTACCTTTTTAAAACAAATCTGTTACAGTCCGTCAAATTCTATTCAGTAGCCGATTCAATTGCCTGTTCGATTGTCCTGCTGCAAACCGGACAAAAATAAGGTACTTCATTCGATTTCATCCGGCAGTTCATCATCGGACTATAAACACCTTTTGCCGAGTAACCGCCACCTTCGAAAACTCCGGTTGTTTTTGAATATTTTGCGATCCGGGGCGTGGGAAGAGGTGTATCTTTGTCAACCATATCTTTCCATTTGCTGTCGAAATCGACGAGGGTTGTAAGGTTTGGTTCCCAGGGCTCAACCTTCAGATTATAGAAATCTTCATACGCCACTGAACTGGTATAATATTCATCTCCCAAACCGGCAAACTCATGGCCGAATTCATGTACAAAAACTTTCTCCGAAAGCTGGTTATCAGCAGCAGCAATGCCTAAAAAATTGTAAAAGCCTCCTCCTCCGTACCGGTCAGTATTAACCAGTACAAAAAACTGATCACAAGGCACCCCGGCAATAGCATCGTATATATCTTTCATATCTGTGGTAGTCAGGTACCGGGGCGTTCCGAATGTATAAAACGTAGAATTAAAAGCCGTATTTTTATAGATTGAATCTCCAGGAATATCGGTACCTGATTCCGCCGAAGGAGAGCAAACCGCATACACATTAAACTGGTTCCGGTGTTTGTCGAATGGTTCGGTCCTAAAAAGATAATCGGTCATGCGTTTGGTATCCGACAAAAATTTATCCATCTCCTGTTCCGTGTAACCTTCTGCTAAGAACACAAGGTCGACACATTTTTCCGGTTTTCCCGATCTTAGAATAGTTTCTACCCTGTATTTCCCCGTTTTTTCCCTGATAATAAAATAATTATCAGGATCAACTTCAGATAAAAAAACTGTCTTGAAATCACCTTTCCACTGACGTTGCTGTATCTCCAGAATTATTTTCTTCTTCGGGAAAGGGATAAAAACTGACTGATAGAAAGTCCGTTTTGTTTGTTTTGCTTCAGCAGTTGTCTTCCATTCCATGAACAAAGGAGAAAAACCTTTTGAAAAAATCAGCTGGTTTGTTGTTTTGTCGGACACCCGAACCCGGAAAGTACCATAATCCGGATTACCGGTTAAGTTATTCTTCGAACCGCCCCATTTCCCTTCCTCCTTTATTTGCTGCGGAAAAACTTCAACCGTTTTGCTGTCGCCGCCCAGCAAAAAATCATATCGCAAGGTACGGTCAGTAAAAAAATCATCAAACCGGATTTCTGTTTTTGGCGAAAAAGCTGTAATCACGAGAAGCAGTAAAAAATATTTGATAGTTTTGACCATCGTTTTATTTTTGATATAAAAAGTAAACTTCAGAATAAATTGAAAATATGGCACAATTATATACATTATTAATCGATTTTTTTCAGGAACTTAATTTGAACGACTTCTTATCTGTTTCTCTGTCTGTTATTGTTTGTTTAATTGCAATTTTTCTGATTGCCTTTATTTTGTTTTTTATTACCCGAAAAGTTATAGTCCGCATAATTTATAAACTTGTTTTACGCACGAAGTCAGAGTGGGACGATTATCTTTTCAAACGTAAAGTTTTTACAGCGCTGTCACACTTGCCTGCAGCCTTTGTATTTTATTTTCTGCATGGTTTTTCGGATATAGTGATTGTTGACGAAGTTCTGCTTCGTTTTAGCCTGATATATTTTATACTTATTGCATCAATGGTTTTCAACAGGCTGGTTATGGCCGGAATGGACATATACGAAACAACCCCTTATGCACAAAACAGGCCGATAAAAAGTTACATCCAGCTAATCCGCATCTTCATCTATTTTATTGCAGGCATTTTTGTCCTTTCAACTCTTGCCGGTAAATCGCCAATGTGGATGCTCGGGGGCTTGGGAGCTATTGCCGCGGTTTTACTGCTGGTTTTTAAAGATTCCATACTCGGGTTTGTTGCAAGTATCCAACTGTCGGCAAACAACATGGTAAAACCGGGCGACTGGATTGTAGTTCCCAAACATAATGCAGACGGAACGGTTATCGATATTAGTTTAACTACGGTAAAAATTCAGAATTGGGATAAAACAATTACATCGGTGCCTATTTACTCACTTGTTTCTGATTCGTTCAGTAACTGGAAAGGAATGGAAGAATCCGGTGGACGCCGGATAAAACGATCGATCAATATTGATATGAAAACCGTGAAATTTTGTGACTCCGGTTTGCTCGAAAAATTTAAAAAATTCAGGTTGATCCGTGATTATATCGAAAAAAAGCAACAAGAAATAGAAGAATTCAACCAAAGTATGGGAGTTGACAGAAACGACACTTTTAACGGTCGCCGTCAGACCAACCTCGGAATTTTCAGGAAATATCTTGAAGCTTATTTACTGAACCATCCGATGATTAATACAGAAATGACACTTTTGGTACGCCATCTCCAGCCCACAGAAAAAGGGTTGCCAATCGAAATTTACGTGTTTAGCAGGGAACAGAGATGGGAACAATATGAAGCAATCCAGTCCGATATATTCGATCACATATTAGCCGTTTTGCCTGAATTCGAATTAAAAGTATTCCAGAACCCATCGGGCAACGACATCGCTGATTTTATAAAGAGCATTTGATATTCAGAAAATTATATCCCATAAAAACCCTTATTTATATCATAATGCTTGTCAGAAAAATAAGTTATCTTGTCAGATACTGTATACTCAGAAAGGGGAACAATATTTTAACACGAAGGATGCTACCGTTATAATTATCATGTTTTGAATCATTGATATTTAAGATTTGTTATTTTTTCATACTTTTGCGTTTCAATTTTTAACCTTATTGAAATTTTATATATAGATTATGAACGAAGATTTTATAGAACCTATTCCCCAGATTGATGAGCTGGATGAAAAAATCCTGACATTGATTACAAAAAATGCAAGGATCCCATTTCTGGAAGTTGCCAGGGAATGTGGTGTTTCAGGAGCAGCCATTCATCAGCGGGTACAACGGTTATTGAATCTGGGAGTTGTTTCAGGGAGCGAATTCATTGTTAATACACAGAAATTAGGATATAATACCTGTGCATACATGGGTATTCATCTTGAAAAAGCAAAATACCACGAGCAGGTTGTTTCGGCTCTGGAAAAAATACCGGAGGTTGTTGAATGCCATTATACTACAGGGCCTTATGCCATTTTTGTTAAAATTCAGACAAAAACCAATAAGCACCTGAAAAAAATTATCGATGAAAAACTTCAGGAAATTGAAGGGATTGCCCGTACGGAAACGTTTATCTCACTGGAAATGATGTTTAAAAGGCAAGTCCCTATAAAATGAATATTGTATCAAATACAGCCGGGCCATTGTCCGGCTTTTTTGTTTCAGCCGGGAATCGTTACTTTCCGGATTTTGTAAAAATGTAAAAAATGATATCTGGAAATAATTCCGTTGTATTGCAGACAAAAAATTTATGCTTTCAGACCGGTCTTACTGTGTTATTGAAAGATATTAATATTCAGTTGATGACCGGCGAATCGATGGCTGTTACGGGTCCTTCGGGAAGCGGGAAAACCACTCTGGGAAAAATTCTGGCAGGAATAGTTCCGGCAACAAAGGGAGAATTGTTTTTCCCGGAAGGAATAAAACGGTTAATGGTGGACCAGCAAGATCATTTTATTGCACAGGCAGGTCTGAAAACAACGTATTATTCACAACGTTACGAAAGTATCGGAGATGACGATTCTCCTGACATTTACACCTATTTGTACCATGTACTGGAGAAAAGCGGATTGCCGGCTTCCCCCGACCGTGTACAGGAAGTAATAGTTCAGGTGCAAATCGAAGATATCTCAAGGCAAAAATTAATGCAGCTTAGTAACGGAGAACGGAAACGTACGCAACTGGCCGCTGCTTTAATACAAAGACCCGGTCTGCTTGTTCTCGACCAACCGTTTGTCGGGCTTGATAATAAAGCAAAAAAGAACCTGTTGGAAATTATCAGCAAATTAACTGACGACGGAATAATAATGATCGTTATCTGCGATAAAGAACATATTCCCAACACAATACATAAAGTACTGGAATTACAAAACGGAAAAGTATCGCAATTTACAGACAGAAGAAAATATAATCATTCCATTTCTTCCCCGGATCATTCGAATTTTGATGAGCCGGATGAAAAATTTTTCGAATTACTTCCGATACAAAAGGAGACATTCACTGAAGTAATTGCGATGAAAAAAGTGAATGTCAGTATTGGTGAAAAGACAATTCTAAAGAATATCGACTGGAAGGTGAAAGGCGGGGAACAGTGGGCCCTGCTTGGCCCGAACGGAGCCGGAAAAACGACTCTGCTCAGTCTGGTAACTGCAGATAATCCGCAGGGATATTCGAACGATCTGGTACTTTTCGACCGGAAAAGAGGAAGTGGTGAAACTATCTGGGAAATAAAGGAACGTATTGGTTTTGTATCCCCGGAACTTCATCTGTATTTTTTACATGGCGACGGAATATTTAATTCGGTTCCTGAACTGGGCGAAAAAGCACAACATTCGTATAATTCCCTTTCGTGTACAGATGTCATTGTTTCAGGTTTCCGTGACGAAATCGGATTTGTTTCTTCACCAACCGGGTTGCAATATAAAATTGCGAACGCATGGCTTTCTGTCTTTAAAATGGAGCATCTTCAGAAACGAAAATTTTATCAGGCTTCATTAGGAGAACAACGGACCTTGCTGCTGGCAAGGGCATTGGTAAAATCACCGGCATTACTGGTACTCGACGAGCCCTGTCAGGGACTTGATCCGTTTCAGACCAGTCATTTCATACAAATACTGGATTTTATATGCAGGAAAATGAATACGACACTGGTCTATGTTACCCATATCAGAGAAGAGATTCCCTCTTGTGTAAAAAATTTGCTTCAGTTGGAGAAGGGCCGGGTCATTTATTCAGGAAAAATTTAAGGGACCGGTTTTTATTAATGCCGGTCCCTTAAATATCCGGATACATACTATTTCTCAGCAGTTTTATATTCAAAATCATACGATTCATCGTGCTGGCTAATGTCCAATCCGACTTTTTCGGCATGAGCTGAAACTCTTAACGGTACAATGAGATCGGTTAATTTATACATCAGCCATGAACCGCCAAAAGTAAAAGCGCTCACCACAACAAGAGCCAGCAAATGGTACAGGAAAGTGGTAACTTCCCCGTAAATCAGCCCGACACCATTAGCGAAAACGCCGGTTAGCAACATGCCTGTAATGCCCCCCATACCATGAGCAGGGAAAACATCCAATGTGTCGTCAAGTGAGGATTTTGTACGCAAAGTGATTGAATAGTTGCTAATCACGGATGCTATAACCCCGATAAAAATACTGGATCCGACACTGACAAACCCTGCACCCGGTGTAATTGCAACCAATCCGACAACCAGACCAATTGCAGCCCCGATACTCGATGGTTTTTTGCCTTTTGCCGCATCAAGAAAAATCCAGGTTAACATGGCTGCAGCCGATGCTGTATTCGTATTCATCAATGCCAATGCTGCAGTTGAATTTGCACCGAGTGCCGATCCTGCATTAAAGCCGAACCATCCGAACCAAAGCATGCCTGCTCCAAGTAAGACAAACGGGATATTGGCCGGCCTTATTTCCGGATCTGTATGATAATCTTTTCTTCTGCCTAAAATCATTGCACCGGACAGAGCAGCAAACCCCGCCGACATATGTACAACTGTACCTCCTGCAAAATCGAGTACCCCCCAGTTTCTTAAAAATCCGTTCGGATGCCACGTCCAGTGAGCCAAAGGAGCATAAATAAACAAACAAAAAAGTACCATAAATAACATATATGCCCTGAACCGGACCCTTCCTGCGAACGAACCTGTGATAAGTGCAGGAGTAATAATTGCAAATTTCAGTTGAAACATTGCGAATAACGCAAGTGGAATTGTCGGACTTAAATTGGGATCACAAGAACCGCCTACGCCACGAAACATAAAATATGTAGCCGGATTACCAAATAACCCAAACCCTTTGGGACCTATACTGTCTCCAAAAGCAATACTAAACCCCACGACAACCCATAGTACACTGATTATTCCCATTGCAATAAAACTTTGCAGCATCGTTGAAAGAATATTCTTCGACTGGATCATTCCCCCGTAAAAAAAAGCCAGACCCGGGGTCATTATAAGTACAAGAGCGGTTGAGGTTAACATCCAGGCAACATCGCCCGGTACTACATTTTTATCAATTTCAAAAGAAGCTGAGCCTGAAAAAAGTATTCCCAGTATCGCAGCAATAACTAAAAGGCTTAAAAGGAACAGCCATTTAAGTCCGGATTTTTTCATACTATTTAGTTTTAAGTTGAGCTTTCTCCATAATAATCCTTTATAATATTCCCGAAACAATTTTCCGAATATTACACAGTAAATCCTACAATTAATGATTCGAAAATAGCAATGGTTTGCAATTATCTTTATAAAAAGAATATATTGGCAGTTAAATGTCTTAAAATATTACATTGAATTAACATTTGCGTTCCTACAATATCAAAATGATTATTTAATCTTTGCAATTGATTTAAAAATCAGGTGACAATGTAATTTTTGTCAAATTGCTTTTTTTTATGAATATTTTGATGATTATAAAAAGAGGTATCGTTTTTTTTGTATTTTTAATAAAATATCGAAAATAGAAAAACAGAAATGACTTTAAAAAACAATTTGGATAATGTTGATTTGAGCATACTCAACATTATCACCAAAAACGCCAGAATTCCGTTTAAGGATGTTGCTGCGGAAGTAGGAGTGTCACGGGCGGCAGTTCATCAGAGAGTAAACCGGATGATTGATTTGGGAGTAATAATCGGATCAGGTTATCATATCAATCCCAAAAAAGTTGACTTCACAACATGTACTTATATCGGCATTTTTCTTGAAAAGGGGAGTATGTATCATACTGTTGCCGAAAAATTAAAGGCAATTCCGGAAGTTGTAGAATGCCATTATATAACGGGCTCATATGCAATATTTATAAAAGTATTTACCAGGGACAACGAACATTTAAAGGATATATTAAGTAACCAGGTACAAAAAATAAGAGGCATTTCTTCAACGGAAACATTTATTTCTCTCGAAGAGACGTTCAAACGGGAGGTACCCGTAATTTATTAGTTCCCTTTCCGGAATTAACCTTTTACCGGATGCGGTGAAATTGTTATAAAAGAAAAATCGCTTGCATTAAAAATCATAATTTTTTAAAGCAAGCGATTTTTTGTGACTAAATATTAATCACACGCTGAATTTCGATTAAGGTTTCGTCGATACTGTGATGTAACTTTACAGCCTTATTAAAAGGGACAAGAACTGTTTTATCATTTTGCAGACCGATCATAACACTTTTTTGATCATCCAGTAATGCATCAACAGCAGCAACTCCCATTTTTGTTGCAGCAATACGGTCTTTGGCAGAAGGACTGCCTCCGCGTTGTATATGACCAAGAATAGAAACCCGGACATCCAGATCGGGATGTTCTTTTGTTACCTCTTCGGCAATCTTAATTGCCCCGCCTGTTTCGTCTCCCTCTGCAACGATGATAATGCCGCTGGTTTCCTTGGTTTTGTATCCTTTACTGAGGAATCTTTTCAGTTCTTCGTGTTGTTCTTTTGATTCAGGGATCAGAATAACTTCAGCTCCTACCGCGATGCCGCTGTTCAGTGCAAGCAGACCTGCTTCCCTTCCCATTACTTCTACAAAGAAAATCCGTCCGTGTGAGCTGGCGGTATCTTTTATTTTATCCACCGCTTCAACTACTGTATTTTGAGCTGTATCGTAGCCGATTGTATACTCTGTACCGAACATATCGTTATCAATGGTTCCCGGAATGCCGACAAAAGGAATATTATATTCCTGAGAAAAAACCAGTGCACCGGTAAATGAACCGTCTCCCCCGATTACCACAACACCATCAATATCGTGTTTTACCAGATTTTTGTATGCTTTTTCACGTCCCTCAGAGGTTCTGAACTCTTTACTTCTGGCCGTTTTCAAAATGGTTCCCCCCTGATTAATGATATTACTCACATCATTCGAATGAAGCGGAATAAAATCATCTCCTATCATCCCTTCATAACCATGGCGGATTCCCATTACTTCAAGTCCGTGTGATATAGCTGCACGGGTAACTGCCCGAATAGCCGCATTCATGCCCGGGGCATCACCGCCCGAGGTAAATACGCCTATTCTTTGTAGTTTCCTACGTTTGGGTATTACCGATTCTTCCGCATTTGCTCTTGTATTCATATTTCCAGTTTTTTAAAACATGATACAAAGTAATAATTGCTTTTAACGATATTCATTTTTAAAAGTTTACAGGAGAAATATTTTAATATAGAATTAATGGTTCAGGATATAATTCCGTACCTGTTCCATCAGCCAGTATGGTGTAGAAGTAGCTCCGCAGATTCCCACTGTGCGGGCATCTGCAAACCATTTTTGGTCAATTTCTTCAACAGATGAAATAAAATAACTACGGGAATTGTATTGCTGACAAACTTCGAACAACAGCCGGGCGTTTGAACTTTTCTTTCCTCCGGCAAAAACAATTACATCGTGTTGTGCGGAAAACTCTTTCATACGAGGAGCCCGGTTAGAAACCTGTCTGCAAATAGTATCATGCACATAAATTTTATCTGTCGAAGAAATTTTCCGGATATTTTCTGCCAGCAGACGAAATTTTTCTATCGATTTTGTAGTCTGGGAAAACAAGGCAGAAGGTTTTGAAGCATCAATTCCGTTCAGGTCGTCCGGGTCTTCGGCAATAACCGCCGTATCGTTTGTCTGTCCGTTTAGCCCCAGAACCTCGGCGTGTCCTTTTTTTCCGAAAATAACAACTTGTCCTCCGCATTTTCCCATTTCATGGGCCGCTTTTTTTATCCGTTGCTGAAGTTTCAGAACTACCGGACAGGTTGCATCTATCAGCTCAATATTATTGTTTTTGGCATACTCGTAAGTCGAGGGCGGTTCACCATGTGCCCGTAACAGCACTTTACAATTGGAAAGCGTATGGTATTTTTCATGGTCAATTGTAACCAGTCCGATACTTTCAAGACGTTTTACCTCCATGTCGTTGTGGACAATATCGCCCAGACAGAAAAGTGTTTTTTCCTCCCGGAGCGTTTCCTCTGCCTTTTTTATTGCATTGACAACCCCGAAACAAAAACCTGATTTTTGATCTATTTCAACATTCATTTTCCAACCAGTTTTTCTACTTTACCGAGTACCCACCGGAACTGTTCTTCGCGTGTCATGTGACTGTTGTCGAGTAGCAGGGCATCGCTGGCCTGCCTTAGCGGACTTATCTCACGTGACGAATCAATGCGGTCGCGTTCCATTACATTTTGCAGAATTTCGTCGTAATCAATGGTCTGTCCTTTTGCCGTAAGTTCGTCGTAACGGCGTTGTGCACGGACTTCAGGTGAAGCAGTCATAAATATTTTCAGTTCGGCATTGGGAAAAACAACAGTTCCGATGTCGCGGCCATCCATTACGATGCCCTTGTTTTCCCCCATTTTCTGCTGAAGCTTTACCATGGCTGCCCGTACTTCTTTGATCGTGGACACAGGACTCACATGGTTGGAAACGGGTAACCGGCGAATCTCTTCCTCTACATTTACCCCGTTCAAATATGTTTCATTCTGTTTTGTACCGGCATTAAAACGAAAATCAATATTAATTTCATTCAAACGGGCAACAAGCCCCGCTTCATCTACTTTTTTATTGGCAGCCAGTCCGTTCTGCAGTGCAAACAAGGTCACTGCACGATACATCGCGCCGGTATCGATATAAATGTATCCCAGTTTCCGGGCCAGTTCTTTGGCTACGGTACTTTTTCCGCACCCCGAATGTCCGTCGATAGCAATAATTATACGGGAAGAATATTTCACGACTCATCAATTTCTATTGACAAATATAAAGGAATTTGGATAAGGTTTATGTTTTCCGGCCAACATCGGCAGAAGAATTGTTTCTGAATCACCAAAACATTCTGATAGTTATTTGTTCCTTCGTTTATAAGTGTCATTCAGGTTAATCCCCAGTGAAAAATGATTGGATGTACCGGCCAAGTGGTAACGTGCCAGTCCGTAATTCAGTTCAAAACGCGAAATTTTTATGCCCAGTCCGAAGGTAAAACCGACGGTCGACGTTTTATCGTTAAATTTCAGTTCTTGTCTCCGCTGGTAATTATATCCCACCCTAATGGTAAAATTTTCCGAAGGCAACAGTTCTGCGCCGACAATCACATGGCGGAGGAATGTCTTTCCGAATCCGTCTTTTTGGGTCGTTTCCTCTGATGTATCATCGTCTGTTTCTGTTTCTCCCAGTGTCCACTTCTGAAGATGCTGAAGAGTTCCGGTAATCCGTAACGGAGCATGGCTAAGGCGCTGCGAGTATCCCATCTGGATATCGAACGGAAGAGGCTCCCGTTTTCCACCTTCATAATAAGTGGTAATTTGTGTACCAACATTCTTTACAACCAAACCAAATGTTGCAAGTCCGTCGCTGCTTTGATAGCTGGCACCGAAATCAGCTGCAATACCTGCCGAGCTGTACGACTCGAACGATGACCAGATGGGTTTCAGGATAGCACCTGCCGAAATCCGGCTGAACTGATACGACCAGATAATATTCAGCGCATATTCAGCTGCATTGAAGGTATTTCCTGTTTTTTCACCATTTGCCAGGGCTTCGGTAAAAGTTCCGTAATTGATATAATGCATTCCGACAGCAAAATTACCAGGCCATTTCACAGGCAGGGAATACGCCACATATCCGTAGTTTATGTCGCTGATGTAATTCACATAGTTGGCTACCAGATGATTTTTCATCCCTTCGGTAAGCAATGAAGGGTTGTTATATGCCACATTCAAATCAGTTTCATCGGACAGGGCGACCTGGTTACCTCCCAATGCAGCCATACGAGCCGAATTTACAAGGTTCAGAAATTCATACGTACTTTCGCCGCCAATCTGAGCCTTCGTAAAAAACGGGACTATCAGAAAAAATAAGAAGAGGTATCTTAGGTTCATGCTGAAAACGCCATATTTACTGATCAAACGTCAAAGATATTTTTTTATTACAAGAAGCCGGACAGAAACAGTGAAAAAATAGGAGTACTTCCGATCTGACCTCATCAGTAATCCGGTGGATTCAAAAGTGTACGGTAAGCAATCGCATAAAATGTGAGTTTAATTTTCAGTTTTTTCCAAATAATTTTCACAAGGTTTGTTTTGTCTTAATTTCCCAATAATACTGACTGATTTCAGCTTAACTTTCTTTACCTTGATAATAAAATTTTAGTTTAACGATCTGTATTCATTAGGTGTATATCCCGTATTCTTCTTGAACATCCGGGTAAAATGCTGTGGATACTTAAATCCAAGTTTATACGCAATTTCACTCACCGATCTTGAGTTGTCAAGAATAAGATCTTTGGCCTTATTCATTATTTTCAAATGGATGTATTCCTGAGCCGATTTACCGGTTTCTTTCTTTACCAAATCGCCAAAATAGTTGGCTGATAAATTTAAACGATCAGCAAAATAAGAAACCGATGGCAAACCAATTGTCTGAGGTTTTTCCGATTTATAATAGGCGTTTAATTCTTTGTCGAATTGCTCAATGGTTCCCTGGTTCAGTTCCTCGCGTGTAATAAACTGCCTGTCGTAAAACCGTATGCAGTAATCAAGGAATAGCTGAATGTTGTTGACAATAAGCTTTTTGCTGTGCTTATCAATGGGTTGGCTAATCTCATACAAAATTTTGTCAAAACACTCGAGTACTATTTTTCGTTCTCGTTCCGAAATATGCAATGCTTCATTGATATCATACGAGAAAAAGGAATAATCGCTTATTTGACGGCCCAGGTTGGTTCCATGAATTAGATCGGGATGAAATAGTAAAGCATATCCTTTCCTGGCAGTAACATTCTGATTTCTTACCAGTTCGAGTAATTGTCCGGGTGAAACAAATACCAAACTTCCTTCATCGTAGACATATCAGTAATCTGTATAAGTGGTGCAAAGATTGGACTATTTTTAATTATTTAGAACTTTTCAGACTGTCGGGATTCTCCTGACCTTTAGCCTCTAAAAAGTGCGATTCCGAAAAAAAACTCCAAATGTTTTTAATTTTGATTTGTTAAAAAATCCTTGATAAGCTTCAGAATATTATCAATCGAGTTTTCGCGGTAACACAATTTTTCCATTGGGCACCAATCTGTTTTGTCATGATTGATAATTACAGGAACTTCTTTTTCATAAGTAACTTCAATGTCTCTTCCTTTCAGTAAATTTAATGCCAGTGTGCTGATTACATTCGTGTATATGCTTTTTACGTCACCTGCAATCATCAGGGCAGCAGAAGCTTTACCTACTATTTTGTCGGCCACATAAGCTCCTTTCAGAAAAGTTTTGTGATTGGTCAATAACCCGTATAAATCAATGACTCCGCGTTGAGAAAAAGTTCGTATCTCATCGTGATTTTTGATTACACAGGAGTAATCTTCTTTTTTTAAAATTTCGATAATATCGTCCATTTGTAATGTTAAAATGATGTTTAAATGGTTTCCGGTAAAGTTCCCTGCTTAAGTTGTTCTGCAAAATTGTTAATACGGTTCATCTCTTCCGGTATATCAATTTTTTGTGGACATAATGACCTGCATTTACCACAATTAATACAGTGACTGGCCTGCCTTAATTTCGGTACACTGCGGTCATAGCCAATCAGAAAAGCGCGGCGGGCCTTTCTGTAATTTTCATCCTGTTTGCTTTGAGGATAATTTCCTTCGTTGACACAGCGGTTATAATGTGCAAAAATTTCAGGGATATCAATTCCGTATGGACACGGCATGCAGTAGCGGCATTCGGTGCAGGAAATCAGGGGATATTTCAGAATCATTTGTGCAACTTCTTCAAGAAGCTTCTCTTCCTTATCCGAAACAGGCGTCAACGGGGAAAAAGTATGCAGATTATCAATAAGATGTTCTTTATATGTCATTCCGCTCAAAACGGTTAATACATCAGGATAAGAACCGGCATACCGGAAAGCCCAGGATGCGATGCTTGATTCGGGACGTTGCTCTTTAAGTTTCCCGGCTATAAAAGTAGGAATTTTAGACAACCGTCCTCCAAGGAGAGGTTCCATTACTACTACCGGTATATGGTGTTTTGACAATTCGTTATATAGATATTCCGCATTTACATTCCATCCTGAAGCATGTTTCCAGTCCACGTAGTTCATCTGTATCTGGACAAAATCCCATTTTATTCCCGTGGCGAGCAAATAGTCAAAAACCTTGACATCTCCATGGAAAGACCATCCCAAATTACGAATGCGTCCGTCCTCCCTTTCCTTCAGCAAAAAGTCAAGAACCTTATTGTTGAGGTAACGTATTTCGAGATTTTCCATTCCTCCGAGACCAACTCCGTGCAGCAGGTAATAATCGATGTAATCTATCTGCAATTCCTTAAATGAATTGCGGTACATGGCAATCGATGCTTCACGCGAAAAAGTTTCCGGACGGAAATTCGATAATTTGGTCGCAATGAAATACTGATTGCGGGAATGCCTGCTCAGTGCAATTCCTGTGGCCCGTTCAGACAAACCCCGTCCGTAAGCAGGGGATGTATCAAAATAGTTTATTCCTTTTTCCAGAGCTGCGTCAACCAGGTCATTCCAGGTATCCTGATCAATTTTCTCTTCTGTTTCGCTTTTCTGATGCATTGGCAACCGCATACAACCATACCCCAGGAGCGACACCTTGTCCCTGGTATGCGGATTAATCCGGTATTCCATTTTTTCGGGAGAAATATCCGACAAAGACAGCGCACCCTCTGTCAAAACAGTCTGATTTTTAGGTTTACATCCGTAAGCAAGGGTAGCAGAAGTAGCAGCCAGGCCCCCAAATACTTTAAAAAAGCTTTTCCGGTTGATATTTTTATTGTCTTTCATTGATTTTAATTTTGCATTAAACGGTACGGTGTATCTCAATTCCTTCTACATAAATCGCACTAAAAGGATGGGCAGGGCATAAATTTTCACAGGTTCCGCAACCAATGCAACGTTCCGTATTTACTGCCGGAATTTTTCCCGATTTCGGATTATTCGGATCAGAAGCAACCATCTCAATCGCCCCGGAAGGGCAATGCCGGGCACAGTTGCCACAGTCGACACCGTCGGTTATGACTATACAGTTATCGCGTACCCAAACAGCATAGCCGATTTGCGTGGCAGATTTTTCTGCTTTTGTAATTAATTTTATGGCCCCGGTAGGACATACTTCCGAGCATTCGGTACATTCGGGACGACAATATCCTCTCTCATAAGACATTTCCGGCTGCATTAAAGTCAGCAGTTTCCCTGACGGTCTTAGCACCTGGTTGGGGCAGGCTGAAATACAAAGCCCGCAGGCAGTGCAATGTTCTGTAAAATTCTTTGCACTTATTGAACCGGGAGGCGTAACAGGTATTGTGCGGTTCGGGATTTTTTTCTTTTCAATAACAGCCAGGCCTCCCTCAACGACTTTCTCCTGGGCTTTAAGCGTACCCGAAACAGTCAGCATGGCAGCCATCGAAAGGAATGACCTGCGGGAGTTATTACCTTCGCCCGGAGAGGCACCAGGGGTTTGTGACTTTATCCCGGAAGGTTTATTAGCCTTATAAAAAGAGATGTACCTTATGGCTCCCCGGGGGCATTTGTCAACGCAATCAAAACAGGTTACACAACGGCTGTAATCGATAGTATGATTTTTTGTATCGATACAGGAAGCTTTGCAGTTGCGAGCACATAAAGTACAGCCATTGCATTTTTCGGTATCGAATACTGGTTTAAAAAATGAAAATTTTGAAAAGAACCCGAGAATGGTACCAACAGGACAGACCGTGTTGCAGTATATCCGGCCATTACGCCAGGACAGAACGGCAATGACAACAAAAGTCAGGATAGCAATCACAAATGTCGTTAAACTTTTTATCCAGACATCCACATGATAGAAAGCGTAACTGTCGACCCTTTGTGCAAAATAGGCAAAAACGTTATTACCCCACCGGTAAACAGGGGCAAACAAATTCGATGCAATACGTCCGTAAGAACCATAAGGATCGAGTAATGCGACAAATGAGCTGATGCCGGCAATAAAGGCAACGATAAACAATGCTAAAAAACCATAGCGCAACCACGATATAACTTTGGAATAGGAGAACCTGTTTTTCTTCCGTTTTCCGGCAATCCACGAAACAACATCCTGGAAAATACCAAGTGGACAAATTACCGAACAGTAAACACGGCCCAAAAGCAATGTTATAATAGCAAGAATTATTACGGCACTAATATTTAACGCCAGTAATGCAGGTAAAAACTGGATTTTAGCCAGCCATCCCAACCAATGGTGTAATGTTCCTGTGAAATCGAGGAAAAGCAGGGTCAGCAGCATAAAGCAGACCAACGCAAAACCGATTCTGATTTTTTTTAACATTCGTTGATTTTTAGTTATTTGATTTTCCACTATGTTTTTACTAATAAGAAATTAATATCATAAAGGCCTGACAATTCATGTCCCATCCCGGGCATGGGCCAGTTAGAGCCTTTTTTGCCTGCACCGAACTTCTAATTCAGCGTAAATGCCATTTTTTTTGATGCTTCCTCCACCATAAGTGAGCAGTACTTTATTTCCGCCAAATTGTTTGATTGAAGAAGCTAAATTTTCGATTTGGCCCTTACAAAAATAGACGGCAGAAGGCATATAAAAACTGAAATTTTCCATTTTTTATTATTAATGCAAATCAACGTTTCACGGTCGTTGCCGACATTCAGGTTCCCCTGGATATGTCCACGTACCTGACCGTCCGTTCCGCCCATACTGATCAGGATGGAATACGTCAGCAGTTCGCGGGTTTTTACGTCCAAACCGGTTCGGGTGTAATAATCGCCGAAGCAATTGTCCGACAGATAGTCTTGAATCGGCAACTGGTCTTTCGGTGCATTTTCACGCATTTCATCAATCGTATCGCCGAAAATAGATTTCTACACCGCCAGGCCTTTTTCAAAACGGTTTTCGCGGGTTGTGGTCGATTGTCCTTCCAATGGAAGTGCAATGCCTCGTTCCTTCATAATTTCGTTTGTCGCAGAAAGGAAGTCAACCACTTTTGTCATACCGGTATAAGCCACCGACTGGTAAATGATTTCCTTTACTTCAACCGGCGTTACGCCCACATTCAAAGCGGCAATAACAAACATTTTATATTGCGTTAAAGCTCCTTGAGCAATGCACGAACCCAAAGTCATCATCACCCGGGTTCTGGTGTCGGTTTTGCTCTGTGCCATGACTTCGTCGAACGCCAGGTTGGCAAAAATTCCGATCATTTCGGGGTCGTCTGTCTTTGCTGTTTTTACTTCGTAACCGGGCCACAGCTCCTTATGATTTCTGATGGCGGTTTCCGTCAAATGTATTTCATTCATATTTTTGTTTTTACTTTTTTATGAATTTTACAGTCGTTGAACGGTCGGTCTGAACAAAACTTCGTTCACATCAATGTCTTCCGGCTGGCTGATGACAAACGCGACAGCGCGTGCAAACGAATCTGCCGGAATCGCGTTTTGTGCATAATATTGACGAATGCCTTCCGCTACATCGGGTGCTGTTACACTGCCGGGAAGGTCTGTATCGACTGCTCCCGGAGAAATTACCGATGTACGGATGTTATAAGGTTTAACCTCTTGCCTCAATGCTTCCGAGATAACTCTTACAGAGTATTTTGTAGCAGAATAAACGGCTCCTCCGATACCGATTGTATGACCTGCGACAGACGAAACGCTGATGATTTGTCCGGATTTTTGCTCTTTCATATAAGGTAATGCCGCAGCGATTCCGTATAATACTCCTTTGATATTCACATCGATACAACGGTTCCAATCGTCGATTTTCAGATATTCCAATGGCGAAAGCGGCATCAAACCGGCATTGTTCAATAAAACATCAATTTTACCATAGGTCTTTACGGCTGCATCCACCAAGTTTTTTACCTGATTTACATCCGTTACATCCGTTGCAACGGCAAGAGCCTTGCCTCCTTTTCCGTTGATTTCTGCTGCCAGTTCATCAATTTGTTGTTTACGGCGCGCTCCTAAAACGACGGTTGCACCCAAATTTGAAAGATGGCGTGCTGCTGCAGCTCCAAGTCCGCTACTTGCCCCGGTAATGACAACTACCTTTCCGACAATATTATTTTCATTTGTATTCATATCTATTTGTTTTATTTGTTGTTAATACTATTTTTCAAGGCTGAGATATTCCTTATCGGTAACCGGTTCGAGCCATTCGGTGGAAGCTCCGTCTGCCGGTACGGAAATGGCGATGTGCGCAAACCAACTGTCTTTCGTTGCCCCGTGCCAGTGAGCTACTTCCGGCGGAATATTCACCACATCGCCGGACTTCAGCAACTGAGCCGGTTTCCCTTTTTCCTGATACCAGCCTTCGCCGGCTGTACACAATAGAATTTGACCTCCTTTGTGGTGGATATGCCAGTTGTTCCGGCATCCCGGTTCAAAGGTTACATTGCCGCAAAAGACGCCTTCGGTCGTTAGCATTGCCAAATAACTTTGTCCCGTGAAATATCGGGCATACGCATCGTTTTTCTGCCCAAGAGGAAAAATTTGTTTGAAGTTGTTCATTTGATTAAGTTGAAAGTTATAAAGTTTATAAAGTTGAAATTTAGCAGATTACATTGTCATTCAGATGATTATAGGGACAATTGTCAATTGCTTTCGCCGGGCTGGTTGTTACGATATAGGCTCCGGCCATTACCAAAGTGGTAGCAACAGGTTTATCCCATGTAAATGAATCCTGCCCGACGAAAATGGCGGCGACCGATGCTACTATCGGCTGGAGATTCATATAAGTGCTGACAGTGGTTGCCCGTATATATTTCATTCCAAAAGGCAAAAGGAAAAATGTCGTCCTCGCTGCCATATATCCTATTGGCGTCATCCAGTGTGTCAATAGCATTTTGGAAAAAGGTATATTTAATCCCCAAAAGATATTGGCGAGTAATATTGCGGTATGACCTTCTACTTTGTTTTTATTCATTTAATGCCCCCTTGGATTTGAAATTCATATAATGCTGTATTTCATCATCTTTTGTGATTTTATTTTTTTGTTTCTATTTATTTCCGAACCGGAATGATGCTGTTTTTTTCAAATTTTTCGACCACTTCTTTTAAGAAACCGGTTATGTGAATATGCTGCGGACAAGCTTTTTCGCATTGACGGCATTCGATGCAGTCGCTTGCCTTGCCGTGAGTAAGAGCCAAATTATTGTAATAGACCATCTGGCTCGAAAAGCTGCCTGTTGTACGCATAATGTTGTTATACAGCGCAAAATACTGCGGAATGGCAATGTCTTTCGGACAACCGTGCGTGCAGTATGAACACGCCGTACAAGGAATAGCCGTTCTTGCTTCTATAATGCTGCGTACTTTATCGATGATTTTCAGCTCCTCATTGTTAACCGGTTTGAAGTCGGTAAAAGTTGCGGTGTTGTCTTCCACCTGTTCCATCGAATTCATACCCGACAGCACCCGTATAACCCCTTTTTGACTTGCAGCAAAGCGCAACGCCCAACTGGCGGCAGAAGCTTTCGGATTGTATTCTTTCAGGATTTGCAAAGCCTCGTCGGGCAAATTGACCAAAGTTCCACCTTTACACGGTTCCATTACAATAACCGGTTTATGATACTTATCTGCAATTTCCAGACAATGTTTTGACTGAACATTCGGTTGAACCCAATCTATATAGTTTATTTGCAACTGGACAAAATCAAGCCGGTCGCCGTACGTTTTAAGAATTTTATCAAGCAATTCGGGCACATCGTGAAACGACATCCCGACCTGCCTGATCTTTCCTTCTTTCTTTTTATTATAGACGAAATCGAACGCTCCGTACTTGCAACATTTTCCGTACACATTCGTGCCTATATTGTGGAGAAGATAACAGTCGAAATAATCGACTCCGCAATTTTTGAGCTGTTCATCGAATATCGATGTCATATCTTCAGTATCTCTAAAATCGCGAAGCGGCAGTTTGGTCGCCAATTGATATGAATTTCTGTCGTACCGTTCGACTAATGCTTTCCTTACCGCTTCCTCCGCATGATAATTGTGATAGGTATATGCCGTATCAAAATAGGTAAATCCTTTAGCAATATACCTGTCGAACATTTTTTCAATCAGGTCGTAGTCGAATGCACTTTGATTCTTCGCGTCCGTTAAAGGTAAACGCATACATCCGAAGCCGAATCTTTTATTTTTTACGTCTGTCATTTATCTATATTGACCAATTTATACGTCCATTTGCCGACACCGATTTTTTGCACCGTATTCTATAATTGTTATTCATATACCTTTCCCAGGCCTTTTAGCCACAACCTGACTTCTGCTTTTGCGTCCTTGACCTGAGTTCCGTAGCAGGCATATCCCTTCAGCACCGTGGCTCCCGGACACATTTTTTTAATATCGGCAATGCTGCGTCCGAAGCCGCTTCCTCCGTGCGTCATAAACGGAATAATGACTTTGCCTTTAAAATTGTAGGAAGTCAGGAATGTAGCTGCCGGAGGAGCAACAGTGCTCCACCAGTCGGGCGAACCGACATAAATAGTATCGTAGGAATCAAAGTTTTTTACGGTAGCTTTCAATTTTGGATGATAGCCCCGGTTAATTTCTTCTTTTGCCTGATCGACTACTGTTTGATAGTCAGTCGGGTAAGCATCAACCGGCTCAATCCTGAAAATATCGGCACCGGTTATTTCCCGAATGTCTTCGGCAATTACTTTGGTATTACCGCCCCATGAATAATAAACGATAAGACTTTTCTTTTGAGATTGTTCATTCATCGTAATTGTAAAAATTAAAAGTGTTGTAAACAGAAATTTAAATGTCATGTTATTTATTTTAATTGTTATCTACCATTTTTTCGCTGCCTGCGGGATATCTTCCGCCTACGATATTGATTTTTGCAAGATTTTTTTCAATTTTTGTCAGATCGTCCTTACTTAATTCAACATTAACAGCCCCGATATTTTCTTCCAAACGATGAACTTTTGTTGTTCCTAATTTTCTTGTTTTCATATTGTTGTTTTTTTACACTGTAAATTCACGATGCAAATATCCGCCGACTTGAGCAATAAATTGTTATACAGATTACGGATTAATCTACCATTTTTACGGGCGGAAGTCACGGGGTGAATCCTTGACATGTTTATATATTCACCCCGTGACTCTGTTTTGCATTATCTTTTTCCTTTGTAAATTTCTGGGGATATTCCGGTGTGGCGTTTAAAATATTTTCAAAAAAACGATTGACAATCAAAATTCAATTCATCGCAAATTTGTTGTACCGTCAAATTGGTCGATTTCAATTAAAGGTTAGAGACCCAAACTTTAGGCGTTGCTTTCAAATGTATCATCCATCGGATTTTTATAATTGTCTATTTGAATAGTTGATAAATACATAATTAATTCGTTTTGTTCTGGATGTCATCTGTTTTGCTGCCAATAATACAATATGACAAGCTTAACGACGCTGAAAAATCACAAATTCCGGTGTTCTCATTTTTGTCTTTCCGGGAACCGAATGAACATCCCGGAGATAAACGCTGTTGTGATGTACTGTATTTCATGCAACGTACGCCAGTATTCACGGACATTCAAATGTTTCATTATGCCTCGTCGTATAACATCATCATGATGTTCATCCATGACATTCATTATATAAGGCATTACCTATCCTAATGACAGCATTTTACCCGGATTATTTACAACATTAACGGTCATCTGATACAGGAGTTATGTCTGTATTAAGTTATTATTCAGCATAATAAACAAACATTATCATGGGCATTATAACGACATTATGCCATTTCATAACAAACCTTAACGGGATTAACATGAATGCCTGAACACTCTTACGGTGAACGCCAGCGAACACTGAAAAACGTATTCATATTTTTAAAGGAAATGTCATAGTCTTAAGAAAGGTAATGACGGCAGACTGAGGAATCACACTTGGACATTCGGTAGACATTTTTTGTTGATACAATAAAAATGGGGACAACCTTTGTCTCCCCCCGTAAAAAATATTGTGGCTATGACAACCACAGACACATATATACCTCTAAAAAATAGCTTAAAACATTTTCCTCTCTTCGGGATCGCTAAATTTTATGTCTGAGAGTATTAATCCTCAATTTTTTCATGTGATCCATTAGTATTAATCCGATAAGAGTGATTTTGTGTTACAATGAGAAACAAAAAAAGGCTACAATATTTGCAACCCTCTTATTATCAAGTAGCGAGAGAGAGACTTGAACTCTCGACCTCATGATTATGAATCATGCGCTCTAACCAGCTGAGCTACCTCGCCATCCGTTTTTTGCGGTTGCAAAGATAGTATTTTATTCTTTCCTAAAAAGAATTGGCAAAAAAAATAACCATTTATCAGATTGCAAACTCTACGGATAAATTGTATATCTCTGTCAGAATATCTATATTGTGCAGGAAATGAAACGAAATGAATGAAAAAACGAAAATACAACTCGAATATATCATCAAATGTTCTCCTAAAGTTTTATACCACCGGTTAAGTACTGCCGCCGGCTTATCGGAATGGTTTGCAGAAAATGTGACTGTTAAAGGGAAAAAATTCACATTCAGCTGGGAAGGAATAATACAGCAAGCCGAAAAAACCATTCAAAAAGAAAATCAATATGTACGTTTTAACTGGATTGACGATGCCGACGATTCTTTTTTCGAATTCAGAATAAACCAGGATGAACTAACCGGCGATGTCTCACTAATTGTTACTGATTTTGTAGAAGAAGATGAAGTTGATGATGCTCAAAATTTATGGGATACACAAATTTCAGATTTAAAACGCATTTTGGGCTCTTAAATTTTTTTCACTTTAATTTTCTTTAAAATAGCTTAGATTTGTAATCGTTTCTAATAAAGGAATTGACACACATGAAGCGTTTACACTGGTTTGTTATTAAAAGTTTTCTCGGACCATTTTTTCTGACTTTCTTTATATGCATTTTCATACTGTTAATGCAGTTCTTATGGAAATATATTGACGATTTGGTAGGGAAAGGACTTGATTGGCACATTATTGCTGAGTTTCTCACTTATGCTTCATGTGCGTTGGTACCGATGGCATTTCCCCTGGCAATGTTGCTGGCTTCAATTATGACTTTCGGAAATCTGGGAGAGAACTACGAACTGGTGGCAATGAAAGCTTCCGGCATATCATTAATCCGGGTTATGAGCCCGCTTATTTTCATTGCCGTTTTTCTGACAGGAATTGCTTTCTTCTTCTCAAACAATATTTTACCACAAACGAACCTGAAATTCGGGGCTCTTTTATACAGCGTAAAGACCCAGAAACCGGAAATGATCATAAAAGAAGGAATTTTTACCAACGACATAGACGGATACAGCATTAAAGTGGAAAAGAAAAGTCGTACCAGCAATATGTTGCATAATCTGATGATATATGATCATACAAAGAACAGAGGAAACATAAAAGTAACGGTTGCCGACTCTGGTACAATGGTTATTGCCGAAAGTAAAAAGTATATGACCCTTACCCTGTATAAGGGTGAAAACTACGAAGAAACAACCCCCAATGAAAGGGGACGTGACAAACGCTATCCGTTTAGAAGAGATCATTTTTCAAAGGAAATTATTAATGTACCACTGAAAGGATTCGACTTTAACAGACAGGATGACAATATATATAAAAATCACTACCGGATGATGAACCTGAAACAGCTAAAACACCGTGAAGATTCGTTATATGTTGATTACCTGGCACGGATCAGAAGATTTGTTATTTCAATGAAGTACAATTCAGAGCTAGTCCGGACGATTGTTAATGAAACCCAGCCGGATTCACTGAAAAAAATTCTGTCTTTCACTCCCGATAAAATTGTAAATATAGACTCGTTGCTGAAGTCGAAAGATAAAATGAACCGGAACGAAATTGTTCAGGAAGCTATTTCCGAAGCAAGAAGTAATTCGCAGACAATCAATCAGGAAGAGGGTCAATTAAATTTACGGAAAAAAGATTTGAATAAACATACGATCGAACGGCATAAAAAATTTTCATGGTCATTTGCCTGCCTTATTTTCTTTTTTATCGGTGCGCCTTTAGGGGCAATCATTCGCAAGGGCGGATTGGGAATGCCGGTTGTCGTTTCAATTTTAATGTTTATAACCTATTACATCGTTTCGATTATGGGTGAAAAATTTGCCCGTGAAGACGTGTGGCACATGTTTAGTGGCATGTGGTTTTCTTCGTTTATTTTTCTGGGACTAGGTATATTTCTAACCTATAAAGCAGCAACTGATTCGGCTTTAATGAATATTGAAACCTACCAGCTATTGTTTAAAAAGCTGTTTTCATTTGATTTTTTGAAAAAGAAAAAAGCACATCATGAGGATTCTTCAGTTAACCAATAAAAGCCCGTGGCCACCTAACGACGGAGGCGCTATTGCCAGCATGAATCTGACCAAGGGATTCGGTTTTTTAGGGCATAAGGTTAGCGTGCTCAGTATGAATACCGAAAAGCACAGGGTGAAAAAGAAAGATATTCCAAAAGCAGTAAGAGCCCTGGCTGATTTTCATTTTGTAGATGTACCTGCGCCTGTTTCAGCCTGGGGGGCAATAAAAAATGTATTGTTTTCCCGCTTACCCTATAACGCCGAACGTTTTATTTCAGAGGATTACAGTCATGCTTTAATAAAACTGCTTACAAAAAAAAAATTTGATCTGGTTCAGCTTGAAGGCCTTTATCTTTGTCCATATATTCCTTTAATCAGACGTTATTCCAAAGCAAAAATTGCATACCGGGCACACAACATCGAACATGAAATATGGAACAGGACAGCAAAGATGACCCGCTTCCCCAGAAATTTATATCTGAAACATCTTGCATCCAGACTGAAACGTTTCGAAATTTCTTACCTGAACGATTACGACATGCTGGTACCGATTACCGACAGAGATGCGACCATACTGAACAAACTGGGGAACCAAAAACCATCATTTACCTCCCAGACAGGTATCGACCTTTCGTTTCTGGTTCCAACTGCAAAAAATCTTGAATTTCCGTCACTGTTTCATATCGGGTCGCTCGACTGGTCACCGAACCAGGAAGGATTAATCTGGTTTCTGAATAATTGCTGGCCGGCTATCAGTAAAAAATACCCGGATCTCAAATTTTATATTGCGGGAAGGAATGCACCCTTGTGGCTCGAAAAAAAATTTGCCCTGAGGAATATTATATACCTGGGCAAAATTGAAGATGCATACGAATTTATAAACTCGAAGGCAATTATGGTGGTACCTCTTTTTGCAGGCAGTGGTATGCGTATCAAAATTGTGGAGGGAATGGCACTCGGGAAACCAATTGTTACTACAACAATCGGCACAGAAGGCATTGAAACCACATCGGGCGAGAATATTTTAATAGCCGATACTGCCGAAGAGTTTAACAATGCAATTTACCGGTTGCTTGAAGACCGGGAATTTTTTGACCAAATTGGCAAAAATGCCATTGATCTGATCCGGAAAAAATTTGATAATCTGGCCCTTGCAGCGCAACTGATCGAATTCTACAAGAACCATTTATAATGTTGGAACCTTTATTCTGGATACTGTTTGTAATTGTCGGATACACCTATTTTGGCTATGCCTTTATACTGTTTCTGATGGTACATGTAAAACGTATTTTCAGCAAAAAAAAGGTAGAAACAGTTCTCTCTCCCGGGCAATATCCGGATGTCTGTCTTTTCGTAACAGCATATAATGAAACAGGGTTCATAGAACGAAAAATAAAAAACACCTTCGACCTGAATTATCCCAAAGAAAAGATGCAATATATCTGGGTAACTGACGGATCGGACGACGGCAGCCCTGAAAAACTAAGGGAATATCCGCAACTCGAGGTATTCCATCAGGAAGAGAGACGAGGTAAAATGCACGCCATGAACCGCGGAATGCAGTTCGTAAAAACACCGATTGTAATTTTTTCTGACTGCAATACAATGCTGGCGAAAAATACGGTTCTGTCCATTGTCAGTGAATTCATCAATAACCCAAAAGTTGGCTGCGTAGCCGGAGAAAAACGGATATTCGGGGACCAGGAAGAAGATGCGGCCACAGCAGGAGAAAGTACTTACTGGAGATTTGAATCATGGGTTAAAAAGATGGATAGCGAGTTGAACTCTGCAGTCGGAGCAGCCGGGGAACTGTTTGCCATCAGACGGGAACTTTTCGAAGAAGTTGAAGAAGATACCCTGCTCGACGATTTTATTATTTCCCTCCGGATTGCAATGAAAGGATACAAGATTTCGTATGTACCTGAGGCTTACGCAACAGAAACAGCATCAGCAAGTGTTCAGGAAGAAATGAAACGGAAAAAACGAATTGCAGCAGGTGGCATTCAGGCACTGGTGCGGCTTATGCCTCTTCTTAATCCATTCCGGTATGGTTTGCTCACTTTTCAGTATATCTCTCATAAAGTTTTACGCTGGACTATCGCACCGGTAGCATTATTTCTGTTGCCGGTCGTAAACCTTCTGATATTGCTTTTCGGGAGACTCCACCATCTACCTGTTTTCTTTGTACTTTTTTTTGTACTGCAAGTATTTATGTTTTTAATGGCTTTAGTCGGATACTTTTTCGAACGCCGCAAAACCAGTCTTAAAATCTGGTTCGTACCATATTACTTCACCTCAATGAATTATGCAGCAATTGCAGGTTGTCTGCGTTATCTGAAAGGTAAACAATCGGTTAAGTGGGAAAAAGCGAAACGGGCATAATTGCACAAAATAATTTATAACTCGGCAAAAATAATTAGTTTTGCATCTCACTTTAAAAGCCAGAAGCAATGAGCGAATTTAATCTGAACACAATACCTGAAGCCATTCAGGCGATTAAAAATGGCAAAATGGTCATTGTGGTTGATGATGAAGACAGAGAAAATGAAGGCGATTTTGTTGCCGCAGCAGAACTTGCCACTCCCGAAATGATAAATTTCATGGCTACCTACGGGAGAGGTTTAATCTGTACACCGATTACAGAATTACGCTGTGAAGAACTCGACCTGCAACTAATGGTTGGAAAAAATACTTCTTCGTACGGAACCCCATTTACAGTGTCGGTTGATCTGATCGGTAACAGTTGTACAACCGGCATATCGGCCAGCGACCGGGCAAAAACAATTAATGCACTGGCCAATCCGGCAACACGCCCCGAAGATTTGGGACGTCCCGGGCATATTTTTCCGCTGAAAGCGAAGGAAAAAGGAGTTCTCCGTCGTACCGGACATACGGAAGCAGCCGTCGATCTCGCGAGACTGGCGGGACTTTATCCTGCAGGCGTTTTGGTCGAAATACTGAACGAGGACGGAACCATGGCACGCCTGCCTCAACTAATGACTATTGCCCAAAAATTTGACCTGAAAATTATTTCCATAAAAGATCTGATTACGTACCGGCTGAAAAGTGAAAGCCTGATAAAACGGGGCGAAGAAGTGAACCTGCCGACACGCTACGGCAATTTCAGGATAATTCCTTTTAAACAGATGTCGAACGGAGAAGAACATGTGGCGCTGGTAAAAGGAGATGTCAACGTTGACGAACCTGTTTTAGTACGGGTACATTCGTCGTGTATGACCGGTGATATTTTCGGATCGCTCCGTTGTGAGTGCGGCGAACAATTGCACCAGGCAATGAGACAAATCGAAAAGGAAGGTCGCGGGGTTATTGTCTACATGCAGCAGGAAGGTCGCGGAATCGGGCTGATGAATAAAATAGCCGCATACAAACTTCAGGATGAAGGACTTGATACAATTGAAGCAAATCTGCACCTTGGTTTTGCCGCCGACGAACGCGACTATGGCGTTGGTGCCCAAATCCTCCGTGATCTGGGTGTACACAAAATGAAACTGATGACCAACAACCCGGTTAAACGGGCCGGAATAGAAGGATATGGTCTGACTGTCAGCGAAATTGTGAGTATCGAAATTGAGCCGAACAAGTATAACGAAAAATACTTGCGGACAAAACGCGACCGGATGGGCCATTTTCTTCAAAAATTCAAATACGACTAAAATACAGACGGAGCCAGGAAAATGAAGGGAAAAGAATTACGGATTGTTTTTATGGGAACGCCGGATTTTGCCGTGGCAAGTCTGAAAGCATTGGTTAATGGCGGGTATAATGTTGTCGGGGTAATTACGGCCCCGGATAAACCGGCAGGACGCGGACAAAAACTGAACGAACCGGCGGTCAAGCAATATGCAGCATCAAAAGGTCTCAAAATTCTTCAGCCTGAAAAACTGAAAAAAACTGATTTTCTCACCGAACTAAAATCATTAAAAGCAGATATACAAATAGTTGTAGCCTTCCGTATGTTACCTGAAGTTGTATGGAACATGCCACGACTGGGCACTTTTAATCTGCACGGTTCACTTTTGCCACAGTACCGGGGAGCAGCGCCGTTAAACTGGGCCATTATTAACGGGGAAAAAGAAACCGGCGTAACAACTTTCCTCCTCGACCATGAAATAGACACAGGCAAAATTTTATTCCGCGAAAAAATTTCCGTAAATGAAAACGATACAGTTGGCGACATTCACGACAAACTGATGGGAATCGGTGCCCAACTGGTTCTGAAGACAGTGGATTCGATAGCCGAAGGAAATATCTCTCCTCTAAATCAGGAAAGTATTGAATCAGAAGGCGGGCTTAAACATGCCCCGAAAATTTTCAGGGAAGATTGTAAAATCAACTGGTTGAAACCGGCCCGTGAAATCAGAAATCTGATTCGCGGACTTTCCCCCTACCCTACAGCCTGGACGGAGTTAGCCGACGAAAAAGGCCAGGTTCAAACATTAAAAATATTTTTTGCTGATTTTGCCGAAGGTCCTGAATTGCCGGTTGGCAACATCCTCTCTGACGGAAAAACTTTTCTGAAAATAAAAGCAACAGATGTCTGGCTGAGCATTACGGACCTGCAAATAGCCGGGAAAAAACGGATGAATGCAACAGACTTTTTACGAGGGTTCCACGAAATTGAAAAATACAAAGCAATCTAAAAAACAAGAAGCAGAGAAAATTCTTACTCAGCATGTTTTCCCTGCTTCAGTATTCTTCATTTCTTTTTTTCACAAACTGTCGAAATTTTAAATGGTATATACAAGGGACACCACTTTACTATTCCGGTTAACAACGGAATAAGTCCTACTATTCCCCACCAACTGTTGAAGTAAAACCCCAAAGCAATAATCACAAGTCCAATTATGATCCGGATAACCCGGTCAGTTTTTCCAACATTGCATTTCATAGCATTAATTGTTTAAAGTTCAATGCCTGTAAACGTAGAAATCCGGATTTTGTTCAGATTTTTGTATCAATAATTTCAACAGAAGATGAGACAAGGTGCGGACAAATAGTATCAAAGACTCCTGCTTTGGAAGCTTTTTCCGCTTCTCCCGGTACAGAAAGGTCGTATCCGGTCAATTCTTTGCAAAGCAACGAACCGTATTGTGCCGTAAAAAATTCGTCGAATTTTTTCATTGTCGCTTTAATCCTGGCTTTTGCTTCAGAAAAGCTTCCTGATGTGTCGTTTTTCAACCCAAGAACCATATATGCTCCGGTTACTGCTCCACAGGTAACCCCACGTCCCATACCTGCTCCAAAACCGGAAGCAATCCTGAGTATCGTTTTTTCATCCAGTCCGAATTCTGCAGCAAACGGGGCTAATACTGACTGGCAGCAATTATAGCATTGGAATTTTTCTTTCGCGACCTCTGACCTCTTCATCTTGTATTGTATTTAGTTCAAAAAAGTCAACACATAAAAAAGCCACTCCCGGTTTTATTCTCCTTTTCTGAAAATTTTCAGCACATCAACCGGTAAGTTATAGAAAATTGAATATGAAAAATCGAAGTTAAATCCTTTACTGGCCTTTCCATATCCGGGGATAAAATAGACAGGAGGCATGTCGTAGTCTTTATAACTAATCCGTATCTTCCCACGAATCGTCCATCCCAGAAAAATATTACGAAGAACCTCGATACGGGTGCCCAGTACCATTTCGGCCCAGTGTGCATTTATATTTTGAGAAGGAAAGCTTCCGACTGTTTGCTCCCAGTAACTGGTACTGGTAAACGACTGAACCTGCTGCTTTCCAAAAGTAAAACCATATCTCAAACCCATGTAAAGAATATCCTTGTCCTTTTTATTTTCGGCCACCAGACAATTATAATCAACGCCGAAACGTGAATAGGAACCGGACGATTTATAATCGACATAATCGCTGTTTATTTTTTGCGTTTCCCAGCCCGTTTCAAAGATTGGAAAAATATTGGGGGCAACTTCCATGTCGAACGAAAGCTCCGACCCGTACCGATCTCCGATATTCCATATATACTGAAAAGGGCGGGTCAGATCGTATCCGACACGCAACCCTTTCATCCGGATGTAATTATCCGGTCTTGGCGGGCGTTTCTGTAATCCTTTTTCTTCCTGGGAGAAACTAATTATAGGTAAGAGTATTAATATTGATAATAATATTCTCATTCCATTCTTTTGTTACGGCGCTGTCCAATACTTCAATGTTGTCAATTCTGTGCCGGGTATATTCGATTCCTGTAATCTTAAATTCAGTATAAAACCCTGTTTCCATCGACTCGTAAATCAGTTTCGAATCTGCAGAAATACTGACAGTATCAGCAATTCCGTTTAGTGTAAAAACATAATCTGTTGTTGGCGTATCGTTAAGCGGAATTAATACACTCCGGGTTGAATCACTACTGCTCACCGCCAGGGTATCCTGAAAAATCCAGGCATCTGTTCTGCCTTCCCCGAATACACTTACACCAATTTGTTTAATAGATTTATCCTTTTCATTGTCTGTATATTTGAGCGTTGCATTTAAAAATGCTTTTGGAGGCGCATCGAAAACATCGTCACATGCGACCAACACGAATGCAAAAAAAACAGATAACAGTACTTGTTTCATCTCAAATTTTTCAATGGCCGTAAAGTTAAACCATTTCATCAATAAATGAACGACCGGATTTGCTAATTAAACGGCGTTTATGGCTGCATATTTTTAAATTTCTCTATTTTTTCAAAGGTTCAGGATGTATGGTTACAATATACCCGAATTTATCATTGAGTGCATTTTCAATATCCGAGCAAATTGCATGTGCTTCACGAAGAGGCATTTCCGGATTCAGTTTTATATGAAGGCTCACCTCTATATGTTTCCCGTAATCATGTACATGGATATGATGCAGATATATTTCTTCTTTGCAGACACTCTCCGCGGTTTTCCGGATAGCTTCAAGCATTTCGGGAGAAGGACTTTCACCAAGCAGCGACTGAATGTCTTTCGATAATATCTCGTAGCTGGCCCATCCGATCATCATTGCAACGACAAAACTCAGTACTGCATCAGTCCACCAGAACTGGTTGCCGGCAATAATCCCGATCAGGATAACCACCGATGAAAGTGCATCGCTCCGGTGATGCCAGCCATCAGCACGCAAAATCGATGACTCTGCCTTCCTGCCAGACCAGAAAGCATACTGGGCTAAAACTTCCTTCAACAGGATGGAAACGATTGTTACAACAATTGCAACCGTACCATAATTAGTTTGTTCATGGGTACGAAATTTATCGATTGCACTAACGACAAAATCGAAAGAAATAATGGCAAGCAGTATTCCTATAATAACTGCAGAAATATGTTCGGCGCGGCCATGCCCGAACGGGTGATCCTCATCGGCAGGTTTATTCGAGATCTTTCCTCCGATCAACACGATTACAGAAGAAATGGAATCCGATAACGTATGCCAGGCATCAGCAATCAGGGCCAGTGAGCCGGAAACAATCCCTGCCCAATATTTTAATACAAACAACAATGTATTTAAAACGATGGAAAACCAGCCTTCCTTCTGAATGTATTTTTCCGATAAATCAGTCACTTGCTCAATTTTTCAGTAAAAATAGAGTTATTTTTCTTCTTCGGATAAGAGTTCTCTTTAAATTAATTTTATCAGCTTCTGTCCGGATAAAAAACCTATAGAGGAAAGCATTATAAAGAAACGATCTTTGGTAACTGATTTTCTTTATACCATTTTACAAAATTTTCAATGCCTTTACGGAAAGAATACCGAGGATTATACCCCAGCAATTTTTTTGCTTTGTCAATGTTTGCGAATGTAATATCAACATCACCGGCCTGCATGGGCAATTGCGTAATATTTGGTTCAATGCCGCAAACATCATAAATAGTGGTAATCATATCAATGAGTTTTACAGGTTGATTATTTCCCAGGTTAATGATCTCATATACATTACTGTTTGCGAAAAGAAAATTAACTGCCGCAATGATTCCCGAAACAGTGTCTTCATAATAAGTATAATCACGTGCAGTACATCCGTCGCCAAACATTGGGATAGGTTTCCCCTCCAATATCAGTCTGGTAAATTTATGAATAGCCAGATCCGGGCGCTGGCGTGGGCCAAAAACGGTAAAAAAGCGCATATTAATAACATCCAGTTTGTAAAGACTGTGATAGGTATAATTAACCAGTTCACAAGCCTTTTTCGTAAATGCGTAAGGCGATATCGGGTTACTCACATCCATATCTTCACGGAAAGGCGTTTCCCTGGTATTTCCGTAAACCGATGATGAAGAAGCGAATGCAAGTTTCGAAACATGACGTTTCTTCATCCAGTCAAGAATATTTTGTGTGGCAATAATGTTTGCACGAATATAACCACGTGGGTCTTCAATCGAAGGACGGACCCCTGCTTTTCCTGCAAGATGTACAACAAGGTCAACAGGCTGGTCTTTTAATACGTTTTCCAATGTATCGGAATCTGCAAGATCGAATTGCAGGAAAGTAAAATCCGGCGATTCTTTCAGATTTGAAAGATTCCTCAACTTGATACTTTTATCGTAAAACGGATCAAAATTGTCAATTCCTGTCACATGGTTTCCCTGTTCTATCAACTTTTCGGAAAGATGCGAACCGATGAAACCTGCACACCCGGTAACGATTATATTTGCCATCTCTTTATTTTATAATTATTTGATCTTTTCTGAAACGAGACGAATCAGTCTGTTTACAAACGGAATATTGATTTTGCTAAAAATACTTTTCTTATTTAAAAGAATCAGAATATTTCTCAGATAAATCAACATGCTTAAGCTGTGGGCTGCGAACAATACGGGATCGAGCCTGAAAACTGCATAAATCAGGTTCATCGACGAGCCGACGATACTAATAATCCAGAAGCCCATAGGCAGAATCGACTCGCTTTTGTTTTCAGAATAAATCCACTGGTAAAAAAACCTTGAAATAAATACAATCTGGGCAGCAATTCCCCAAATCATCAGGATAAACGGAACATCTTCATTTTTTATAAAGGTATTGACGGTATAACTGGTTTTTGTGAAAAGAAAAAACAAAATGACAGGGGGCGTAAGAAATATAGCTATTCTCAGTAAAAGAGGCATTGGCTTCCATGCTTTTTTCAATTGCAGGTTCCGGATGTAAATAAAATACACCAGTAACTGACCGGTTACAATTGCCGCATCGTTACGTAAAATGCCGTAAATCAGCATCAGAATGGAACCGGCCAGACTTATTTGCCAGAAAATATTGGGCGAAATAACTTTCCCTTCATGTTCTGATTTAAACCATTGGGCAATGGTTCGTGCAAAAAACAGCACCTGAGCTAAAAAGCCGATTCCGTATATCAAAATATGTTTCATGAACCTGTTTAATTGATTGGCAAAGATAGTAAAGATGTAAAAAGAGTTGCTCCTTCCCCGAAAAGAATGGATTATATTGAAACTATATTCCGGTAACCACTGTTCTTCTGCAGACAAAACCATAAAAATTCCGGCAGAAAATGCAGAAAACTATTTATAAACATAAAACCGAAGAACTAGCACTTCCGTACAAAAAGCAGGGACCAAAAAACAAACAACATGCAAAACTCATTATTACATTACTTTAACCAGCGTATGGGGAAAGATGGTGCAAACTTCACAGCAGAAAACATTTCCCCGGGTCCGGTAATTACAATATCCAGAGAAGTAGGATGTTCCGGATTGAAAATAGCCAGGAAACTGGCAGACAAACTGAATAAAAACAATAAAAAACAGGAATGGACAGTTTTCAGCAAAGAAATTTTTGAAGAAACTTCCCGGGAACTGGAAATGAACGAACAAAAGCTCAAAAAAATTTTAAAAGCTGAAAACCGGAATACCTTTGATGAAATACTCGAAGCTTTGGGCGACAAACGTTTTAAAAGCGAGCAGAAAATAAAAAAAACGGTTATTAACCTGATTAAAGAAATTGCTATTGCCGGACATTGCATAATTGTAGGGCGCGGTGGCTATTTTATTGTCCGTAATATTCCGGACTCTCTGCATCTCCGTTTTACTGCGCCATTAGAATGGCGAATAAATAAAATTGCAAAACGGCACCATATTTCAAAAACAGAAGCATTAATTTTTATCAACAAGACAGAAAAAGAAAGAGAAAGTATCCGGAAAAAATTAAATCCGGAAGGATTATGTAACGAACACTACGACATGGAAATAAATGTTTCTGCGTTTTCAACAGAGTCAGTAGTCGAATTATTGGAAAAATCAATGTCTTTAAAAATACACACTTTCAAAAGAACAAACGCCTTATTTGATCCGACAAAATCAGTGCTTAAAAATTAACAGATATATACAAAAAAAGCGGGCCACTGCCCGCTTAATTTTAATTTTCCACCCCAAACGCACCGGGTTTCAGGACGAAACCCTTGCGTTAATGATGTAAAGATAATACCAAATAGTGATAAAATCCAAATATCCTGCAAAAAAAATTGCAAATTAATTCAAAAATTTTTTCACCATATTTGCAATGTCCTTTCCGTCAGCCTTCCCGGCAAGTGATTTGGAAGCAACACCCATTACCTTACCCATGTCTTTTATACCGGTGGCCCCGGTTTGTGTTATTATTTGTTTTATTGCTTCTGCAAGTTCCGTTTCATCCATCTTTGCCGGTAAATAAGTTTCAAATACTTTAACCTGTGAAATTTCCTCCTCATACAAATCCAGCCGGCCTTGTTCCTTATAAATAGCAGCCGATTCTCTTCCTTGCTTGGCAAGCTTCTGAATAATTTTAACTACTTCTTCATCGGTAAGTTCCCCACTGGATCCGGCAGCAGTTTTTGCCTCAATCAATACCTTTTTTATTCCGCGAAGGGCTTCAAGTCTTTCCTTTTCACGTGCTTTCATCGCGGCCTTAATATCTTCACTAATTTGTTCAAATAAACTCATAGTCTTTATGTTTTAATAAAATCTGAAATTACCCTTTTGTTCGGGTAAAATCAATTTTTAATCCGGAATTAATCTACATTATCATGCAAATACGGATTATTGTCCCGTAAAACAATATTATCGTCTTCATCAGGAGAAAGGGAGAAACGCGACATTTTCTGTTCAAACTTTTTTTGCAGTCCCTTCAATTTAATTTTTTTCCGTCGGTAAGCCGGAATATTTTCCAATTCATCAACTACTTCATCCGATGATTCGGCATAATCAACTTTCACAGAAACATCCGTATCAGGCTGTGCTTTCCGTTTTCCGTACAGACCGTCAAATTCATCAGATTCTGCTGAATTAACTGTGAATTCGATGGTCGGCTGAGTTGCCTTTTCTTCTGAAATTTTTTCAGGCTTAACTGTCTGACCGGAGACCGGATCTGCCGGTGACGGATCGTCGACCAATAAGGTATGATACGTTTTTTCCGGTTGCCTGGCTGCGACCATTTCAGGTATACTGCTGGTACTAAATCCCGTAGCAATTACGGTTACGGAAATGTCGTCTTCCAGACTTTCATCGACACCGTTTCCCCAGATCAAATCGGCTTCATTGCCTGCTTTATCCTGAATATAGTCGGTAATATCGCCGATTTCATCCATTGTAACCTCCTGTTTTCCGGAAGTAATATTCAGCAGAATATTTTTTGCCCCGTTAATATTATTGTTGTTTAATAACGGAGAATTCAGTGCCTCCTCCACAGCTTTGAGGGCACGGCCTTCGCCACTCGATCTGGCTGAACCCATAATGGCAACCCCGCTGTTATGCATTACGGTTTGTACATCGGCAAAATCAACATTGATGTAACCTGCTACGGTAATTATTTCGGCAATACCTTTTGCTGCAATAGTCAATATATTATCGGCTTTTGCAAATGCTTCGGAAATAGTGCTGTCGCCGTACATTTCCCGTATCCGTTCGTTATTGATTACCAGCAACGAATCGACATGTTTTTCCATGGCAGCGATACCATCAATTGCCTGTTTGATCCGTCGACGACCTTCGTTCCGGAAAGGGATTGTTACAATTCCAACGGTAAGGATACCCAATTCGCGTGCAGCCTCTGCAATTACAGGAGCTCCTCCGGTTCCTGTACCGCCTCCCATTCCGGCAGTAATAAATACCATTTTTGTTTTTTCGGCGAGTACCGTTTTAACATCATCAATATTTTCGAGGGCGGCATCACGCCCCACCTCCGGTTTGTTACCTGCTCCCCGCCCTTCAGTAAGCGAAGATCCCAGTTGTATTTTTACCGGTACCGGACTATGGGCCAACGCCTGCGAATCGGTGTTACAAATCATAAAATCAACATCTTTGATTCCCTGTTCGAACATGTGATTTACAGCATTTCCGCCGCCGCCACCAACACCGATTACCTTAATTATGGAACCGCTGCTGCGCTCAAAATTAAAATTCATTATATCCGATGACATACGTTTTCTTTTTTATTTTATTCATTTTCAGTAAGAGACACATCACTATCTTCGAAAAACCGGTTAAACTGGCGATGGAACCAATTGTCCAGATTACCGTTATCCTTATTTTCCGAAACCATTTCTTTTTTTCGTTTCTTGCCTGCTTTTTTATTTTCAGCTTTATTTCCGGTACTTTCCACTGGCTCATTTTCTATCTGGTTTTCTGTTTCAGTGTCTTCTTCTCCCAGATTAATTTCAGGCATGGAGTCGTCCAGTTTGAATTCAGTTTTTGTTTTTTCTTCCTGAAACAACTTATTCGGATTGGTATTGAAACCTGTCGCGATAATTGTAACGCTGATCTTATCGCCTAATCGTTCATCAACGCCGTTTCCCCAGATGATATTTGCATCCTGTCCGGCTGCATCCTGCAAATATTCGATAATATCGCCGATTTCGCCCATTGTAATTTCAACAGCTCCCGAAATTATATTCAGCAAGATGTCTTTTGTACCGTAAATATCGTTGCTGTCGAGCAATGGAGAATCAAGTGCAGCTTTAACGGCCTTCATTGCCCGGTCTTCACCTTCGGCAAAGCCGGTTCCCATCAGGAATACACCGCTGCCGGTCATCACCGTACTGACGTCAGCAAAGTCGATATTGATATTGCCATGCAGGGTAATTATTTCGGCAACACCTTTCACCCCGGTGGTCAGAATATCGTCAGCTTTTTTAAACGCCTGCGAAGCCGGCAAATCTCCATATATTTTATGAAGTTTTTCGTTGCTTATCACAAGCATGCTGTCGACATACTCCTTCAATTTATCCACTCCCTCAAGCGCCTGGTTAAAGCGTCGTTTCCCTTCAGACGGGGAAGGAATGGTTACTACTGCGATAGTCAGAATATTAAGTTCCCGGGCAAGTTTTGCAATTACCGGGGCAGCACCGGTTCCGGTTCCTCCGCCCAAACCTGCAGTAATAAACAGCATCTTGGTTGTTCCTTCGAGCACCACACGCAAGTCATCAAGATTTTCAATAGCCGCCTGTTCTCCCTGCAGTGGCTGGTTCCCGGCGCCACGACCTTCTGTTAAAGTGACGCCTAACTGAATTTTTACCGGCACCTTGCTCTCCTGTAAAGCCTGTGAGTCGGTATTGCAAATCATAAAATCGACTCCTGTTATGCCTTCATCGAGCATGTGGTTTACCGCATTACTGCCACCTCCCCCAACACCAATCACCTTGATAATTGAGGAGGAAGTCAGTTCTAATCCGAAATTAATAATGTCGCCGTCCATAACTTTGACGAGATTTGAGTTATTTATATCATTTCATTTCTATATCCTGTTCATCTTCGAAAAACATAGTGACCTGACGGGCCACCTGTTTTTTCATCTGGCTGAAGAAACCTTCTTCAGAAACTTTTTTCTTCTTTTTACGAATTTGTTTCCTTGTTCCGTTTTCTTCGTTTGCAGCCAGAAGGAGCAAGCCCAGCGCAGTTCCCAAACGCGGGTCTTCCAGTTCTTTTCCTGCCAAAAAATACTTCATATTCGGAACGCCGTTACGAACATCCGAGCCCGTACGGTATTTCACCAACTGGTTCAGGTTTGGCATAAGCGAAGTTCCCCCCGAAATAACAATTCCAGCCCCGACTTTATCGAAATATCCGGATTTTCCGAGATGGAAGGAAAAGGCATCAATAATTTCTTCCATCCGGGCCTGAATGATAAAGGCAAGACTTTTAAACGATATTTCCTTGGGCTCCCATCCCGAAATTCCGGGTATAGTCACAACCTTTTCGGCAGGTGCGAAATCGCCCATCGCCTGGCCAAACTGTGTTTTCAGCGATTCGGCCTGACGCAGCAAGATGGAACATCCTTCTTTTATATCGTGTGTAATTACATTCCCGCCGAAGGGAATTACCGATGAAAAACAAAGCACGCTATCATGATAGACCGACATTTTGGTTGTACCACCGCCAATGTCAAGCAAAACGACACCTGCTTCCTTTTCATCTTCAGAAAGAATCACTTCAGAAGAAGCAACCGGATCAATAATAATTTTTTTAACGCGAATCCCGGCCCGGTCGAAACATTTCTGAATATTCATTTCATACTGTTCAGGAGCGATGAATACCTTAAACTCACCTTCCAGTTTTTCGCCGGTAGTACCGACCGGATTAACAATCCCGACTTCATTGTCGATTGTAAACAGTTGAGGGCTTATCTGGTAAATTTTATATCCCTCCTGAACAGGGATCTGAGAGGCCTGTTCGTACATGTGTGACATATCTTCTTCGGAAACGACACTTCCTGGCTCCAGGTATTTCTGAACTTTAGTACTCTCTGTTTTCATTTGCTGGCCCGTCAGGTTTACATATACCTGATCGATGTCGCCTCCAAACGAATCTTCTGCTTTACGGACTGCCTCACTGATTGCAGCATACGCTTCATCGATATTGAGTACAGCCCCCCGTTTTATTCCCTGCGACATGCTTTGTCCCAGTCCGATAATCTCAATTTTCCCTTCTTCATTTTTCCTTCCGGCAACAGCAACAATTTTTGTTGTGCCGATATCAACTGCTGCATAAATTTGTTCGTTCTTGGCCATAATATTCAGATTTTTGTACACACAACCTGATTTTTATACTTTAAATTGATCGTCTTATATTTTTCCCAGCCCGTTTTACTAAACCCCTGCTGGTAAACTGCTTTCAAGTTCCGAAGTTTTTCCCTGTAATTTTCAGCTGTTCCGAACTCGATCAAATTATTTCCTACCCGCGGAATTACAAGCAATTCCTTGTTCTGTTTCACAAAAACCTGTTCGATTTGTGCTTTCCAAAACGGATCGGAATAAATAAATTCAGCAAACGGGAGTAATTCTCCGGCTGCCATTTCGATGGTTACCGAACCTGAAAAAACCGGAACCCGCGATGAAAATTTCCGGGAAACAGGTACTTTTTTCCCCTCGCGATCGAGGTAATAATCGGATTCGCCGGTCTTTATCCGGACAATAGGGCTGCGTTCTTCAATTTCAACAATCAGTCTGCCTGTAAAATGGAGCGATTTTCCGCCAATTCTCTGGTACACTTCCACATTACGGATACCTTCAACTGCCCTGATTTTTTCTTCCAGAACTTCCGTATTAATCTGTTTCATGCGTTTTCCGAAGATTGAATTATCGATTGTTTTTATCAAATCGAGTATATCTTCTTCCTGTAAAAAACGAGGTGATCCCTTAATGATATGCACCGATACGTCCTGACAGCTGACATTCTTTACTTCCTCATTGGTAAACCAAATCGTGAAGCCAAGAAAAGCCACCAGTAATACCCAGCCTACTATTTTCAGGATTAATTTAAACATCTCTTTTTCCGGTCAAACTGTTTTTTACTTTTTCCACCATCGTATCAATATCACCTGCTCCCATCATTAAAACCACGCCGGGTTTGAAGCTTACAGCCAACGCGGGCAATTCGCTTTTGGTACACCTGAGTTTCCGGGGATTCTGTATTTTCTGAAAAATAACATCAGAAGTAACTCCGGGTATCGGCTCTTCGCGTGCGGGATAAATGTCGAGCAGAACAATTTCGTCGAGCAAATCGAGGCTCGCGGCAAACTCCCCGGCAAGATCGGCAGTCCGGCTGAATAAATGCGGTTGAAAGACTCCCGTTACAATTGCGCTTTTATACATGTCGCGGACCGACCTGATCGTTGCCTTTAATTCTTCCGGATGATGAGCATAATCATCAATCAGAATATATTTTTCTGTTTTCAGATGAATATCGAATCTGCGTTTTACGCCCTGGTATGTCTTCAATGCTGCCTTTACTTCATCAGTACCAACCCCGGCCAGCAGTGCAATAGCCGAAGCGGCAACTGCATTTTCTACATTTACCAAACCGGGATAATTCAGAACAAAACCTTCGACAATACCATCCGGAGTAAACAGGTCAAACTGATATGCCCCCTCCGACAAACGGATATTAAGGGCATAAAAGTCTGCCTGTTCTGATAATGAATAATAGTAATGCCGGATGTATTGATTGGATGATTTACTAATATTTAAACCTTTTTTTACAAGAACAAGTCCTCCTTCTTTAACCTGACCCACAAACTGGTTGAAGGCATCAATAACGGCCTGATGTGTTCCGTAAATATCAAGATGATCGGCGTCAGTTGCAGTAACTACTGCCATTTGCGGCTGCAACTGAAGGAACGACCTGTCGAATTCGTCAGCTTCGGTAACAATAAAAGGTGTTTCTTTTTCTGACAATAACAGATTGGTCTGATAGTTTTTTGAAATGCCGCCCAGAATAGCATTACACCCCAGCGACGATGATGTCAGTATGTGGGCGATCATAGTTGATACGGTTGTTTTGCCATGTGTTCCCGAAACAGCAATGCAAAAATGCGGATTGCAAAGCAAACCAAGTACCTGCGAACGTTTTTTCAGGCTGAAATTCTTTTCCTTTAAAAAGTTGTATTCGTGCAGACTGGCAGGTATTGCAGGAGTAAACACCACCAACGTATTCTCAGGGGTCATTTCCGGAGGCAGCAACTGCGGATCGTCGGCATAATGCACGGCAATCCCTTCCGATTGAAGTTTCCGGGTCAGGTCGGTTTCAACGTGGTCGTAGCCCGACACGGTTTTCCCGATATGCCTGAAATAACGCGCCAGTGCACTCATCCCGATTCCGCCGATCCCGAGAAAATAAACCTGTTTTATGTCGTTTAGATTTTGCATTTATCGTTTTATCTCTTTCAGAATAACATTTACAATTTCCTTTGCAGCTTCGGGCTTTGCAAGTTTCAGAATATGATCACTTAAAACCTGAAGCTGCTTTTTATCTTTAACCAGATCAAAAGCTGTTTTCCACAATTTCTCTTTTGAATCGGCATCTTTTATCATTACAGCGGCATTGTTTTTTACAAGCGACATCGCATTTTTAGTCTGATGGTCTTCTGCCACGTTGGGAGAAGGTACCAGCACCGATGGTTTTCCCAGGAGACAAAGTTCGGAGATGGTTCCGGCTCCGGCTCTTGAAATCACGACATCGGCAACCGAGTAAGCCAGGTCCATCCGGTTCACAAACTCATGTACTTTCAGATTTTCCGGTTTGCCGGCCTTTAATCTTTCCTGAATTTCCAGGTAATAGTATTTCCCGGTTTGCCAGACAACCTGCACGCCTGACTTCTCAATCAGAGCAAGATTTGCAAAGACGGTCTCATTCAGAGATCGTGCCCCCAGGCTTCCTCCCACGAGGAGTACCACAGGCTGATCGGCCTTCAAACCGAAATATTCATAAGCTTCTTTTTTATTCTGAATTTTCACGAGCAAATCCTTACGCACCGGATTTCCTGTGAGTACAATTTTTTCAGCCGGAAAATATTTTTCCATGTCCGGATAGGCCACGCATATTTTCCGCACTTTCGATGCCAGAAGTTTATTTGTTACGCCGGCATACGAATTCTGTTCCTGTAAAATTGCCGGAATACCCTTTCGTACTGCAGCTTTCAAAACCGGTCCGCTGGCATAGCCTCCCACGCCAATTGCCACGTCGGGCTGAAAATCCTTAATTATTTTCTTCGCCCTTTTCAGACTTTTATATAGCTTGATGAAAAAGGTAATCATTTTTACTGAAGGTTTCCTTGGAAACCCCATTACCGGCAGTCCTTCAATCGGATAGCCGGCAGCCGGAACCCGTTCCATTTCCATTCGGCCCAATGCACCTACAAATAAAATGTTGACCTCAGGAACCTGCTCCCGCAGCTCGTTTGCAATGGAAATAGCCGGGAAAATATGACCGCCTGTTCCGCCTCCGCTTATAATTACTTTTATCTGTTTCATTTCATTTCATGATCTTCATCAGGTGTATTAACCACCACTAATTGTTCTTCCGGTTGTTTTTGCCTGTCATTCTGAGAGCTCACAGTCAGAATAATCCCATAGGCGACAGCCGTAAAAAGCATGGATGTTCCGCCCAGGCTTATCCATGGCAAAGGCTGACCGGTAACCGGGGCGACCCCGGCCGATACCGCCATGTTTATTGTCGCCTGAAAGATTAATATCAGAACCAACCCCGTAACCAGAAAAGCAGGGAATGTCCGATCGGCTTTGCGGATAATTGCCACACCTCGGTAAAAAAGTATAAGATAAAGCAACAGCACAAAAACTCCACCGAACCAACCGTATTCTTCAATAATAATTGCGTATATAAAATCGTTGTAACCAGCTTCCATGTAATTGCTTACTTCGCTCCGTCCCGGGCCTTTCCCGAACAATCCGCCTTCGTAAATAGCCAGCTTGGCAAAATCAGCCTGGGTAGTTCCTTCCTTCGAATCCTTGTCGCCATACACAAAATCATCGATACGTTGCTTAAAGGTATGGACACGCCCGAAACTATCAGGCATTACACCTGCACTAAAATAGACTATTACTCCCAGCAACATAATAGATCCCAGCAACATAAGAAGATATTTCATCGGAACCCGGGCAACAAAAAGCATTGCCATAATACTGCCGAAAATAAGTGCAGAAGTGGATATATCTCCAAAAGAAATTATTCCGCAGATTACGGCACTTACACCAGTCACCCACAAGAAGGCATGTCGTAATTCTTCTTTTGTTTTCTGGTATTTCGAAAGCATTTTAGCAGCATACATAACCAGCGAAATTTTGGCCAGTTCTGCCGGTTGAAAACTAAATTTCCAGAGCGTCAGCGTACGTGTCGTGTCTTTGCTGTGCGTAAATTTCTGAACAACCGCAACCATAAGGATAACAAAGGTTATTCCAATCAGCAGATTTGCCAATATTGAGTATATTTTCACAGGAACCATATTTACCAGAAAAACCATAAAGCCGATTCCCAGAGCAATAAAAACGGTCTGGCGAAGCAAATAATAGCCTGTATTTCCACCAGCTTTAGTGTAAGCCAGTTTTCCGGTTGCACTGTAAACAATCAGCAATGAAATCAGAGAGAGGAAAATCAGGACGACCCATAATACCTTATCTCCTTTAAATATTTTACCTGCTGAAAAGCTCATGTTTTCCCTCCTGTTAAGGTTTCTGTCTTATAAATCCCTGACTGCAGTCTTAAACTGACTGCCACGGTCTTCGTAATTTTCGAATAAATCGAAACTGGCACACGCAGGCGACAGCAAAACTGCATCACCGTCTTTTGCCAGGTAATAAGCAGAACGTACAGCATCGACCATATTCCGGGTTTCAACAATATTAGGCACGATACTCTTAAATGAGTTGATAATTTTCGAATTGTCCTTGCCCAGACAAACAATAGCCTTGACTTTACTGCGAACCAGATCGAAAAGTTCACTGTAATCATTTCCTTTGTCGATACCTCCTACGATCCAGACCGTTTTTTTGGTCATGCTTTCCAGCGCATACCATGTCGAATTTACGTTCGTGGCTTTCGAGTCGTTAATAAAATCGATACCATGCACCTTCAGAAAACGTTCCAGCCGGTGCTCAACTCCCTTGAACTCAGCCAGACTTTCACGAATGTTCTCATCCCTGATCTGCAACACCATACTGGCAAGGCCTGCTGCCATTGAATTGTAAGTGTTGTGTTTCCCTTGTAACGAAATATCAAGTATTGACATGCTAAATGTATTTTGTTCCCAATTAATAATCATGTTATCCTGTTCGAGACCGGCACCGTTTTCTCTTGGTTTGCCAAGCGAAAAAGCAGCCTTGCGTGCAGTTATATTCCTTTTCCCGAGTTCTGCGAGAATGACCGGATCGTCGGCACAATAGATGAATACATCTTTTTCATTCTGATTCTGCAGAATCCTGAATTTCGCATTCACGTAGTTCTGCATCTGGTATTCATACCGGTCGAGATGATCGGGTGTAATATTGAGCAGAACAGCAATATCAGCCTTAAAATCATACATATTGTCGAGCTGGAAACTGCTCAGTTCAATCACATAGTAATCGAAATTTTCTTCAGCTACCTGCCAGGCAAGACTGCGTCCGACGTTCCCGGCCAGTCCAACGTTAAAACCGGCTTTTTTCAACAAATGGTAAATAAGCATGGTCGTAGTTGTCTTCCCGTTGCTCCCGGTAATACAAATCATTTTTGCTGAAGTAAATCTCCCGGCATATTCAATTTCCGAAAGAATCGGAATATGTTTTTCATTCAGTTTCTTGATAATCGGTGCTTTATTCGGAATCCCCGGGCTCTTTATTACGAATCCGGCATTCAGAATCAGCTCTTCGGTATGTTTTCCTTCTTCGAAATCAATTTTATAATCCAGAAGAGCCTGTTTGTATTTTTCACGAATGGCTGACGAATCGGAGACAAACACTTCATTTCCCTGTTTTTTTGCCAGTACCGCAGCCCCGGTACCGCTTTCTCCTGCTCCTAATATTACTACTCTTTCCGACATTTTTAACGCATTTTCAATGTTACAATAGTTACTACTGCCAGTATAATGCCTACAATCCAGAAGCGGGTTACAATTTTCGCTTCAGGAATATTTTTTTTCTGGTAATGATGATGAATCGGGGCCATCAGGAAAACCCGGCGGCCTTCGCCATACTTACGTTTTGTATATTTAAACCAGGCAACCTGAATGGTTACCGACAAATTTTCGATGACAAAAATTCCGCACAGCAACGGAATCAAAATTTCTTTCCGGATAATCACTGCAAAGACAGCAAGAATTCCGCCCAGGGCAAGACTCCCTGTATCGCCCATAAAAACCTGGGCCGGGAACGAGTTATACCAAAGGAATCCGACTGTTGCACCAATAAATGCAGCAATAAATACCGACAGTTCTCCTACCTTCGGGATGTACATGATATTCAGGTAATCGGCATAAATAATGTTACCGCTTACGTAAGCCAGCAGTCCCAAAGTAGCCCCGCTGATAGCCGAAATGCCTGTCGCCAGTCCGTCAATTCCGTCGGTCAGGTTAGCAGCATTCGAAACAGCAGTAATGATGAAGACAATTGCCAGACCATACACAACCCATGCAGCCCACGAACGGGCTCCGGCCCCCAGAAATGCAACCAGCCAGGCATAGTCGAACTCGTGATTTTTAACAAACGGAATCGTTGTTTTTGTCGACTTGGTTTCTTTCGTAACAAACTGAACCTGCTGCTGCCCGGTCTCCTGATCGACCAGAACCTCCTTTTTGAAGTTTCCGTGTGAATCGCACTGTTTTTCACAAACCACCACATCGTCGGAAAAGAACAAGGTGGCAACTACAATCAGACCTAAACTAACCTGTCCGAGAATTTTAAATTTGCCGGCCAGACCTTTTTTATCTTTCAGAAATACTTTAATATAATCGTCGGCAAAACCGATTAAGCCGAGCCAGACAGTAGTAATAAGCATAATCAGGATGTACACATTGTCGAGCTTAGCAAAAAGGACAGTCGGGATAATGATGGAAGCCAGTATAATTAAACCACCCATTGTGGGCGTTCCAGCCTTCTGAAGTTGTCCTTCGAGCCCGAGATCGCGTACTTCTTCACCTATTTGTTTCAATTGCAGAAAGTGAATCAGCCTTTTCCCGGATGCCATCGTTATCAGTAATGAAAAAATAATTGCTGCACCCGAACGGAAAGAAATGTACTGGAGGATTCCCACTCCGGGTAAGTCAAAATCTTTTAGCAATTCGTACAAATAGTAAATCATAGCTCAGGTTTAAATCGTCTTAAAAATTTCACTGATAACTTCCTTATCATCAAAATGATGCTTAACTCCTTTTATTTCCTGGTAATCTTCGTGCCCCTTGCCTGCCACCAGAATGATATCGCCGGGTTGTGCCAGCATACAGGCTGTACGGATGGCTTCCCTGCGGTTTTCAATAGTGAGTACTTTTTGCTTTTGGCGTTCTTCAATACCGGCCTGCATATCACGGATAATGTCGGCAGGTTCTTCCGAGCGCGGATTATCGGATGTTAAAATAACCTTGTCGCTCAGGTTCGCTGCTTCCCATGCCATTTCCGGCCGTTTGGTTTTGTCGCGGTCGCCACCAGCACCCACAACGGTAATCACCTGTTCTTTCCCGGTACGTATTTCTGAAATGCCGGTAAGTACATTCTTCAGAGCGTCAGGCGTATGAGCGTAGTCAACCACCGCATATTTTCCGTCGGGCGAACGAAGAATTTCAAACCGTCCGGCTACAGGTTTCAAATCGCTGATGACAGACAAAATTTCTTCCTTGTCCTCACCGAGTAAAACTGCAGCGCCATATACAGCCATCAGGTTATATGCATTGAACACACCCGAAAAGTGAGTCCACACCTCATGCCCGTCAACGCTCAGCAACATACCGTCGAAATGCTTTTCCAGAATTTTACAATGAAAAGCGGCCAGCGAGCGCAGCGAATAATCATACTTGTGAGCGACAGTATTCTGAAGCATTACAGATCCGTTCTTGTCATCGATATTGGTAAGGGCAAAAGCTTCTTCCGGAAGTCCGTCGAAAAATGCTTTTTTGGCCTTGAGATATTCGGCAAATGTTTTATGATAGTCAAGATGATCATGTGTCAGGTTCGTGAAAATGCCACCGGTAAATTTTATCCCGGCAATACGCCCCTGATGGATAGAATGGGAACTAACCTCCATAAAACAGTATTCACAGCCGGCATCAACCATTTTAGCCATTAACGACTGGATTGCAATGGCATCGGGTGTCGTATGTGTAGATGGGAATGCTTCTGTATCTACATAATATTTAATGGTAGAAATAAGGCCTGACTTATATCCCAGTTTCATAAACATTCTATAGAGCAAAGTTGCAATCGTGGTTTTCCCGTTTGTTCCGGTAACGCCAACTACTTTCAGGTTTTCAGAGGGATTTCCGTAGAAGGCGGATGCGATTTGTCCTGTCGCTGTCTGTGCATTTTTTACCTGCACATAAACAACCTGACTGACTCGGCTTTCAGGCATGGTTTCGCAAACGATTACAGTTGCCCCCTGCTCAATTGCTTTGTTAATGTACTGATGCCCGTCGGAATGGACACCTTTGACGGCGATAAACAAATCATCTGCACCAACTTTTCGGGAGTCAAACTGAATTTGTTTGACTGAAACATCCGAAGATCCGTATATCTTCAAAACCGCTGTTCCCGATAATATGTCGTTTAATTTCTTCATTTTTCGCATTATGCTTTTTTCCTGTTCAACTTTTTACTCACCGGCTTTGTTTTTTTGGCCAGACCTTTAACCGATTTTGAAACCGGCTTTGCCGTATTTGCAATTTTTTTGTTTGCAGGCGGAACTGTTTTTTTCGCCGGAGCCGGAGTCACTTTCTTCTCCGGTATTGCGATTATATTTTTTTCCTGAGCAACAGGTACATTTATTTTCTGAAGCGTTTTCTGCACCCGTAAGCTGTCAGGTAAAATATTTCCTAAGCTGTCGGTCAGTCCGGAATGCTGCAGATCAGACAGGACAGCCATATCCAAAACAATCGTTTCCCCCTCCTCTATGGCTGAACCTGCCGGGATTGACTGCCTTACCACGCTGCCCATTCCATTCATTTGTACCTTTAGTCCCATATTTTCCAGAAGGTACAATACATCACTGGCTCCCATGCCAATTATATCAGGAACTGTTTTTTCCTGAATATTTAATTCGTCCAGATTCAACTTGTTCCCTTCAGCATTTGCCAGCACCAGTTCACTTTTCGGTTTTGCCGGAACAACGTTCAGCGGCAGTTCACCGGCCACGCAGATCAGCTCGTCAGTATATCCGGGCCTGGCAACAGGAGCCGGAACCGGATGTTTTGGCACCGAATCCCTGGGGTCAAGAAATGTTGCATAAACTTTATCGGCTATCGCCTTAAATACAGGTCCGGCAACAGAACCACCATAATAAGCTCCCTGAGGACCGACAATTACTACAATACACGAATATTTCGGATTTTCAGCGGGAAAATAGCCGGCAAATGAAGCCTGATAATTCTTCCTGCCTCCTTTTTTATATCCTTCATTTTCATAAGCAATAACAGCTGTTCCGGTTTTCCCGGCCAGAGTATAATACGGACTTTGCAACGAACGTCCTGTTCCCCTGAGAACAACACCACAAAGCATATCCTGTGCTTTCTTCAGTGTTTGCCTGGAACAAATGGACGGATTGATTATTTCAGTACGGAAACTTTTTTGCAGAATACCGTTTTCCCTGATTTCAGTTACAAAACGAGGTTTTACCATTTTGCCGTTATTGGCTACTGCATTGTAAAAAGTTAATGTCTGAAGAGGAGTAACTTTTATTTCATAGCCATACGATATCCATGCCAGGGATGGTCCCCACCAATCGCTGTCGCCCGGATATTTTATGGATGGGATTCCTTCTCCCATAATACCTAACCCCAAAGGCTTGTTCAATCCGAATTTGTAAATACAATCAATAAATTCTTTTTCTTTACCGGTATAAAATTGTGTAATAATCTTTGCCGTACCCACGTTCGACGACAACTCAAAAATCTGTTTCATTGTCAGAGCTCCATGCCCTCCGTGGTGATAATCACTGTCGTAAAGTTTTTGTCCACGATACTCCCACTCTCCATTGCCAGTATCAAACACATCGCAGGTATCGACATAACCATGATCCATAGCAATCATTAAGGACACCAGTTTAAAGGTAGAGCCCGGCTCGCTGCAGCCTGCATGTCCTAATGCGTAGTTGTATGTTTCGCTATAAGTTCCGTCTTTTCGTCTGCCTAAATTTGCAATAGCCTTAATATCACCGGTTGCAACTTCCATTACAACGGCTGTACCCCATATCGCCTGACTTTTTTCCATCTGATCCATCAGAGCATTTTGTGCATAGTCCTGAAGGTTTACATTAAGTGTAGTAATAACATCATTCCCGTCATGGGGCTCTTTTACAGGCATTTCAATCCACCGTCCTGAAAAATTTTTTTTCAGTGATATACCCGACTCCCCTGCAAGATAACTCTCTTCCATCCCTTCGACACCGGTATAACCCACATCACCATGTATTCCTCCGAAAACTCCTTTATTTAAAGAGCCGATGGTACGGCTGGCCAGATCGTCATGCGGTAAAATCCGTTTGTTCTCGGTAACAACAATAAGTCCTGAACCGAAAAAACGGCTGCTCATTGAAGACAATTTTTTAAAATCCTGAAGTTCGTTATAATTCAAATGTTTATCGTCAACAAGGAACCAACCTCTTACTTTCCTGCTTTCATCATTAAAAGCTTTTGTCAATCTGCCCAGAAACTGTGATTTCGGAACATTGAAAAACACTGAAATTTCATTTGCAAGCTGATCAGCCTTTTTTTCGAATACTTCACGTACTTTAGGTGCATTCAGGTCAAGACGAATGGTATAATCAGGGATAGATGTTGCAAGAATGCTGCCGTCGTCGGCACAAATATTTCCACGAACAGCAGGTATTTCAACTGTATTCTCCTTTATCTTCCTTACAGTTTCTTTCCACTGTTCGGTATTTACGTTCTGAATTTTCAGAATACCTCCGGAAATAACAACGCCCAGCACCACTATTAAAAAGTAGATGATGCCAATACGTGTAATTATGTCTTTCCGGATTTCCATTAGTTGCCAGCCTTTTTAATTTTAATTCTCATGGCCGGTTCTTTAGGTTCAATGAGCCCGAGTTTCCGTTCCTGCACTCTTTTATTCACTTCCGACGGACGATTTATAGACATCAGTTTCGTTTCATAAATAACCGATTCCGCCTTTAATTCCTTTAATGTATCCTGAACAACCTCTATTTTCCGGATGGTTTTTTCCGATAAATTCCGGTTTGTAATCAAAATCAGGCCTAACACAACAAGGAAAAAAACGAAAGGCAACTGGTTGGTCACCCGTTCGTCCGTCAGGATACTTCCGCCCAAAATCTTCTTAAAATGATTCTTTTGTTTTTTCCCTTTGCCTGTATTCTTTTCCTCTGTATTTTCCTTTTCTTCAGCCATCTTACTTTTTTTCAGCAATTCTTAATTTGGCACTGCGTGCCCTGGGATTCCTTTTTATCTCGTCTTCATCCGGGACAATCACACTGCGGTTGATCAGTTCGAAAGGAGTATTCACATTCCCGTAAAAATCCTTTTCCTGTTCCCCCGATATATTTCCGGCCTTCATAAAATTTTTTACCATTCTGTCTTCCAGAGAATGGTAAGTAATGACCACCAGACGTCCTCCGGGCTTCAGCAAGTCAACAGTCTGTTCCAGAAAATCTTCCAATGCTTCCATTTCCTTATTGGTTTCAATCCGTAAAGCCTGAAAAACTTTTGCCAGATATTTACTTTCCTGTGCCGGGGGAATGCAAGCGGCAATTACTTTCTTAAAATCACCGATTGTTTTTATTTTTCCCGAAGTTCTGGCTTTCACAATTTCTCTCGTCAGTCTGGAAGCATTCTGTATTTCACCATATTCCTTCAATACCCGGAGCAAATCTTTTTCCGGATAATTATTGACCACATCAGCGGCTGTTTTTCCCGAATCCCTGTTCATACGCATATCGAGATCTCCATCGAACCGGAATGAGAAACCACGGCCGGCGACATCAAAATCATGCGAGGAAACGCCCAGATCGGCCAATATGCCATCAACCTTCTCTACCTTATAATATTTCAGAAAATTCCGCATATACCTGAAATTATGTCTGATAAAAAAGAATCGTTCATCTGCAATACTGTTTGCAACAGCATCTTCATCCTGATCGAAACCGAATAACCGACCGGTAGTCTGATTTTTGAAAATTTCGCGGGAATGGCCTCCGCCGCCAAATGTGACATCAACGTAATCACCTTCGGGGTTTATGTGCAACCCCTGCACACTTTCGTGTAACAAAACCGGTATGTGATATGCCTGTTCCAATACTTATCCCTCCGCATTCGCATTACCAAAATACTGAAAGAACCTTGAAGCAAAATCTCCATCCTCGCTGTCGTCAGCCGTATACTTCGTGTATTCACCTTTATCCCAAAGGCGAATGCGTTCACCACTTCCGGCAAAAACGACATCCTTTGTGATGTTTACTTTTGTAAGAAAATTATTGGGAAAGTTCATCCTGCCTGAGTCGGCAACAACTACCAGCTTGAAATTCCGGTAGAGCAAATCAAGCATCCGGCTTTCCTTTGGGTTATTCCGGTTCAACCTTGATTTGTACATAGCCAGTTGCCGGTGCCATTCTTCCATCGGATAGAGATTCAGACATTTTTCATAGGGATCAATCTCGACGGCCATTTGACCCTCGGAGACTGTACCTCCCATTGCATTTTTAAATTCTGCCGGGAAAACTACTCTGCCCTTCTCGTCGAAGGTTGCGTATTTTTCACCTGAAAAATCCATCTCTTTAATTTTCTATTTATGATGTAAAAGTAGTTAATTTCAAATATTTTTTCCACTTTATTCCACTTTAAGTCACTTTATGCCACCTTTATTGTTGTTGATTTCTGTTAATAACATGTTTATATTACAAACAAACCGTGTTGATAAATTTAATTAATCAATGATTATGTGATTGTTACGTTTTGAAAAAATGTTATAACACCCGTTAATAAAATAATATTTCCATGAAAAAAAATACAACCTGGATGAAAACATTTTTTATGTTCTCAAACGTATTCCCATTTTTTATATTTTTCCAGATCGAAAAAAATTCATTCTGAAAATGGAAGAAACGCATAAAAAAATGAAGCCGATTGTCATCCGGGACCTTTTTATGGAAAAGAACCCGACATTAGCAAAGGCACTACCTGGTTTTGTCTACAAGTTTATTTCCCGCATTATGCACATCCGCGAAATTAATGAGATTATCGATCAGTATGGCGATTTACAGGGAGTAGAATTTGTACAGGGAATGATTAAATATTTTAATGTAACCCAAAAATTTGCCGGGCTTAATAATTTACCGCCTAAAGGTCGTTTTATTTTTGCCTCGAACCATCCTCTCGGTGGATTCGATTCTATGCTTATTATGAACAAAGTCCACGAAAAATACGGCGATTTCAAATTTTTGGTAAACGATGTTCTGATGCAGTTAAAACCTCTCCAATCTCTGTTTGTCCCGTTAAATAAACATGGAATGCTCGGCAGAAATGCGATCAAACGAATTGAAGAAGAATATGCCGGCAACGGTCAGATTTTAATTTTCCCGTCGGGTTTTGCTTCCAGAAAAATTAAAGGGAAAATTACAGACCTTGACTGGAAAAAACATTTTATAGCAAAAGCTATTGAATATCAACGTGATATTATACCCATACATGTCAGTGGCCGAAATTCGAACTTCTTTTACAATCTCGCCAATGTCCGTACTTTTCTGAGAATAAAGTGGAACCTTGAAATGTTTTTTTTGCCGGATGAAACATTCAGACACAGGGACAAAACATTTACCGTCACTTTCGGAAAACCTATCCCCTGGCAAAGCTTTGATAAAAGTAAAAGTCTGGATGAATGGGCAGAGGAAGTAAAACATATTGTTTATAAACTACCAGAACTTTATCTTCCAAATGATTAAAATTTAATCAAAAAAAGATTCTATTCATTTTTTTTATAGTTTTGTAGCTCCAAAAATATAGCGACATAAAATTATGAAGGACATTATCGCGCCTGTTCCGAGAGAAGTAATTGAAGCAGAACTGACATCAGAAAAGTTACTTAGGAAAACAAACAAGGGCGCTAACGAAATATATGTCATTACCAATCAGGATTCTCCGGAAACGATGAGAGAAATCGGAAGGATAAGAGAAATTACTTTTCGTGATGCCGGCGGAGGTACAGGTAAAGAAGCAGATATTGATCAATATGATGTATCTGAAACGCCATATAAACAATTGATTGTGTGGGATCCTGATGCACGGGAAATTTTGGGCGGATACCGGTACATTATGTGCAATGAACTGCCTGTCGATGAAAACGGGGATCCGATACTTGCAACTGCACGCCTTTTCCATTTTTCAGACAGGTTCAAAAAAGAATATTTGCCGCATACGCTTGAACTTGGGAGGTCGTTCGTTCAGCCGGCATATCAGTCGAGTAAAGCCGGAGCCAAAGCATTATTTGCACTCGACAACCTGTGGGACGGACTGGGCGCACTGATCGTTGACCATCCTGAAATGAAATACTTTTTCGGGAAAGTTACCATGTATACCCATTTTCATGTCGATGCCCGGAACCTGATTTTGTTTTTCTTCTCAAAATATTTTAGCGATCAGGATAAACTGGTTTACCCGAGAAAGGCACTTGATCTGCATATCGACAAAGACAAAATGAATAAAATATTTTGTGGTGGCAGCTACAAGGAAGATTACAGGATACTGACACAAAAAGTAAGGGAATTCGGTGAAAACATTCCTCCGCTGATCAATGCCTACATGAACTTAAGCCCCTCAATGAAAACATTCGGTACTGTGCTGAACGATCATTTCGGAGGAGTGGAAGAAACAGGAATAATTGTAACGATCAAAGATATTTACGAAGCGAAAAAAGACCGTCATATCGAAACGTATCTGAAAGGGAAGAACGGTAATGACAAATGGTTTTCGTAGCCGAACAATATTTTCGCAAAATCCATAAAGAAATAAAAAACAAACCGGCTACATGTTTTCTATCTGCAGAAGAGCCTGTTGCAAAGAGGTAACTTTCTGAGAATCATTACCGGCAAATTTAAGGGCATTATTGTATAATGCCGTTGTCTTGTTTTTATCACCTTTCTGCAAATAAATATTTCCCAAAAAAAATACTGAATTCAGTTCAGCAGGATATTTTGCAATTATCTTTTCCAGTACCGGCACGGCTTCGTCTGTTTTTTTATCCTGATTCAGAAAAAATGTATAGCTAAACTTTGGATTGCCCGGAGCAGCTTCCATTGCGCGCCTGCTCAACTGAATCGCTTCTTCAGGATTTTTTTTCGATATGATAATGTTCAGATTATATAAAGTGTAGTATTTACTTCATCTTTTTTTAATACCGTAGGAATGCCTTTTCTGACTCATCCATTTTACTCATTTCAGCCATTAGCAAGCCATAGTTCAGATTGGCAGCTTCATTGTCAGGCTCCAGTGTACCAGCGCCTTTTCGAGGTATTCTTCAGCTTTTGCCTGTTGACCGGAAACCGAGTATAAATAACTGCTGTTCACCAGCGGCATAAAGGCTTCAGGATAAATTTTCAGTGCTGTTTCATACTATGCCAGCGCCTGCCCGGTTTTTCCCATATTCTGATAATAGTTTCCAAGATTAAAATAGGCACTCCACAAGTCAGGGCGGGTAACCAACGATTCTTCGTATTCCTTGTTCACGTTATCGATCAATAAAGTTTCGGCAGGACTAAATTCTTCACGAGGGAAAGCCAAAAGCGAAGAAGCTGCCGCCAGACGGACCAACCGTACCGGATCGGCTGCTGCCTTCAGCAATATTTTTTTCACGTCTTCGGAATGAACGCCCAGCAAGCCGTTGACGGCAGAACTTCGTACCAGGGGAGAAGAGAAGCCTGTTGCCTCAATTAGTTTAGTGTCGGAATTTTTTTATCGCCGTCATAATTTACCAGTAAGCGGATCAACGAATTGGTAAAAACATCGCCATACTTATTTGTTTTAATTGCAGCCAGCATCCCGTCAATCTGTTTCCAGTTCCGGTTACGGGCATCATCAATAAGGCTCCCGATAATTACAAATATGCCGCTTATATCCAGAAGATAAAAATCCGAAATGCAACTAATTAACGCACTGGATAGGAATATCATTATCCCAGTTTCCCCTTTAATGCATGGCCTGTATACGACTTCTCAACTTTCACCAGATTTTCGGGTGTACCTTCAAAAACAACGTATCCGCCATCCTTTCCCCCTTCGGGGCCAAGATCGATGACCCAGTCGGCACATTTTATTACTTCCAGATTGTGTTCAATAACAATAATGCTATGCCCCCGTCCGAGCAAGGCATCGAATGAGGCAAGCAGTTTTTTAATATCGTGAAAATGAAGTCCGGTAGTCGGCTCATCAAAAATAAAAAGAGAGGGGGATTCTTTTTCCTTTGCTAAAAATGAAGCAAGTTTAATCCGCTGGTTTTCACCTCCCGACAAGGTACTCGACGACTGACCGAGTTTCACATAGCCCAATCCGACATCCTGCAAGGGTTTCAGCCGTTTAACGATTTTCTTTTCTGTTGAACTTTTACTTGCAGAAAAAAACTCGATCGCTTCGTTTACAGTCATTTCCAGTACATCGTAAATATTTTTGCCCCGGTAAGTAACTTCCAGAATCTCATCTTTAAAACGTTTGCCCTTGCAGCTTTCGCATTCAAGATGAATATCGGCCATGAACTGCATTTCCACATGAATTTCGCCCTCACCCTGGCATTCTTCGCAACGTCCTCCGTCGACATTGAATGAAAAATGGGAAGCCGTAAATCCATAATATTGTGCCAGTTTCTGTTCCGAAAAAAGTTTACGGATCTCGTCGTAGGCTTTCAGGTAAGTAACCGGGTTCGAGCGCGACGATTTTCCGATCGGATTCTGATCGACAAATTCGACGGATGTTATTAAATTCAAATCACCTCTGACGGCGTCATGCTGACCGGTCCTTTCGCTGAAACCACCAAACATTTTTGCCATTACCGGGTACAGAATTCTGGTTACCAGCGACGATTTACCGGAACCGGAAACACCGGTTACCACGCATAATGTATTCAAAGGGAACCTGACACTGATGTTCTTCAGATTATTTTCACGGGCGCCGATTACTTCAATATAATTGTTCCATTTCCGGCGGATTTTCGGGACTTCAATTTTCTCTTTTCCGGTCAGGTATTTGGCAGTCAGACTATTCTCCGATTTTTCAAGTTCACCGAAAGTGCCCTGAAAAACGACTTCTCCTCCCAGACGTCCGGCCAGCGGGCCAATATCTATAATTTCATCGGCAGCACGTATAATTTCTTCATCGTGTTCGACCACAAAAACAGAATTGCCTATTTTCTGCAATTTCCGTAAAACGCCGATAAGCCGGTCTGTATCACGCGGATGCAGACCGATACTCGGTTCATCGAGTATATACATGGAACCGACCAGACTGCTTCCCAGCGATGTAGCCAGGTTGATGCGCTGCGATTCTCCTCCCGACAGGGTCGACGATAAACGGTTCAGAGTCAGGTATCCTAAGCCGACATCGCACAAAAAACCGATCCGGTTTTGTATTTCAGTCAGAACGCGTTTGGCAATCACCTGTTCGTGTTTATTCAGCTCAATTTTGCGGAAGAATTCTTTCAGTTCGCTAACGGGCATTAATACCAGATCCTGTATTGAGGTGTTATTTATTTTTACATAACCGGCCTCCTTTTTCAGACGGCTTCCCCGGCACTCCGGACAAACTGTTTTGCCACGATAACGCGACAACATGACCCTGTACTGGATTTTATATGTATTTTCTTCCAGCATCTTAAAAAAGGCATTCAGCCCTTCAAAATACTTGTTGCCGGTCCAAAGGAGCTGCTTTTGCTCGTCGCTCAGTTCGTAATATGGCTTGTGTATCGGGAAACCGAATTTCTCAGCCGTGTACAATAAACGGTCTTTCCATTCGCTCATTTTTTCACCTTTCCAGCAAACAATGGCGTCCTGGTAAACCGAAAGCGACTTATTGGGAATGACCAGATCCTCGTCGATACCGATCACCTTACCGTACCCTTCGCAGACAGGACAGGCGCCGACCGGATTATTGAAGCTAAACATATTTACGGTAGGTTCTTCGAACTCCATTCCATCGGCCTCGAACAGGTTTGAGAAATGCTCTTCAATGATTTTTTCACCTGCAAATACCTTCACTATACATTCGCCCCGTCCTTCATAAAAGGCTGTCTGCACCGAGTCGGCCATCCGGCTAATCATGTCTTCATTCTCCTGTACTGCCAGCCTGTCGATTACAAGATTGCACGGTGTGCCGTTACAAAATCCCGGATCATTCGATTTCAGTATTTCGTCAATACGCTTTATTTCCGAATTAATTTCCACCCGTGTAAATCCTTGCTGAAGTAGTAATTCAGCTTCCTGATAAATCGTTCTGCCGTTTTTTATTTTCAGGGGCGAACAAATCAGGATTCGCGTATCCACAGGAAATCCGGTCATAAAATTCACCACATCGCTCACGTGGTGCCGCTTCACTTCCTTCCCTGAAACCGGGGAAATAGTATGGCCCACACGGGCAAAAAGCAGTTTCAGGTAATCGTATATTTCGGTTGAAGTTCCTACTGTCGACCGGGGATTGCGGGTATTTACCTTCTGCTCGATAGCAATTGCCGGCGGTATTCCTTTAATATAATCGACATCTGGTTTATGGATACGCCCCAGGAACTGCCGGGCATACGACGAAAGACTTTCAACATAACGCCGCTGTCCCTCGGCATAAAGAGTATCGAATGCCAGCGACGATTTTCCCGAGCCTGAAAGTCCCGTAATAACCACGAATTTATTCCGTTCTATTTCAAGATCGATATTTTTCAGGTTATTAACCCGTGCTCCTTTTATTTGTATTTTGCCTGCATTATTCCCAGGTCCATTCATATTTCTGTCCATTAAAATCTTCAACTCCTGCTTGCATTTCTCGGAAAAATGCTCCATTTTTACAGCGCGTAAAATTAACAAATTGTTTAACGTTTACTAAAATCATTTGCCTATCGACATAACTCTACCTTTTTATTTGATTGAAAATAATAAATGACAGAGTCATGTTCAGAACTAAAACGCTGAGCGATAATTCGCTCATTAAACAATTTGTTGACGGTGACCAATCTGCTATTGAAACACTTATCCATCGTCATAAGAACCGGGTTTATACTTACATTTTTCTGACTGTAAAAAATCAGCAGCTGGCTGAAGATATTTTTCAGGATACCTTTATCAAAGTGATCCGTTCACTAAAAACAGGCCGTTATTCTGAAAACGGGAAATTCATTTCGTGGGTACTTCGAATTGCCCACAATCTGATTATCGACCATTTCAGAAAAGAAAAACTCCTGAGCACTACATCGAACGACGATTTTGAAGTTGATCTTTTCAATTCTGTGAAATTTGCTGACGACAACATTGAAGACCAGTTGGTATACGAACAAATTACCAGCGATATACGGGGGCTGATTGATGAACTGCCCGACGACCAGCGCCAGGTAATTATCATGCGCCACTACCTGGGAATGAGTTTCAAAGAAATTGCCGACAAAACAGATGTCAGCATTAATACAGCACTCGGCCGGATGCGTTATGCGCTGATTAACCTTCGGAAATTGATTGAGAAAAAAAATATTATTCTGACAAAAAATTAACATTCAGACAATAAATTTTTCACACCGGCGTTTTAGGATTAAATCATTAAATTTTAGAAATGCCTATGAGGAAAATTTCTACTTTAACTTACATCATTAAAACATACGGAAACAATGTATCAAAAGAAGAACTTTTTTGTGATGAATTTTTCAGCGGTCTTAATGATGACAGATATGAACCTGCTTCTGAAAGTATTGACGCAATCCTGAGTTTTGCGCAATCGTACGATGTAATGAAGGCACAAAGTACCGGAAACATCGAGATTAACCTGAATTAGTAAATACTCTGAAGAAATTGAATTTAAAAAGCATCTTGACAAAGGTGCTTTTTTTGTTTGCGCAAGAAAATGTTTACACATAAAAGCGGATCAGGAATAGAGCCCCAAACTTACAACCATTTTTTTCTGCGGAAAAAAAACAGCATGGCAATAAAGATGAGGAGCATGATTCCCAATACGATAAAATATCCGTAATGAGTATGTAATTCGGGCATATTTTCGAAATTCATTCCGTACACTCCGGCTAAAAAAGTAAGCGGAATAAAAATAACGGAAACGATAGTAAGCAACTGGATGATTTTGTTCATATCCAGACTGACCCTCGACATATAAAAATCCTTCAGGTTTGATGTAAATTCAACATTCGATTTTATTGTTTCGAGGAGGTTCGTCAGGTGGTCGAGCACATCGCGGAAATACGGATGCGATTTGTTAATGATAATCCCGTCGTTCAGGTTTATCAGCTGGTTCAGTACCTCACGAAGCGGAGAAACCTGGCGGTTGGTCTCAATCAGCTTTTTCCGGATTTGCTGAATTTCGGCAAGCTGTTTTTCATCAGGAGACTGCAAAATTTTTTCGTCACATAGTTCAATTGTATCACTTAACGAATCGAGGTATTCGGTGTACTGGTCGACCACCACATCGATAAAAGCATGCAACAGGTAATCAGCTCCCAGTTTACGGATACGACTGATGTTGTGCGACAAATGATTTTCAATAATCCGGAATACCGAATGTTCTTCCTCTGAAAAACTGATCAGCAATGTTTTGGTAATTACAAAGCTCAATTGCCGGAACCCGAAAACTCCATTTTCCTGATGCAGGGCTTTCAGGCTAACGAAAAGAGCTTTGCTGTATTCAACGAAAACAGGCCGTTGGTTAATATTCAGAATATCTTCGAGCAAAAGCTGGCTCAGATCGAGTTGTTTCCCGATTTTTTCGATGGCCGAAACGTCCTCGATACCGGTCACACGAACCCAGTTAACCATGTTGTTTTCGTTTTCCCGGATATGCTCAACCAATCTGTCCTGCTTCGAGAATGTATCCTCGTTGTAGCTGATAAATTCGACCCGTGTTTTTAATCCTTTTGTATTCCCGGTATAAACCAGGGATCCGGGTGGCAAACCGGTTTTGTTTTTACGTTTTGCTTTTTTTTGCATGACGAAACTCTTTACTGCATATCTCGGAACTGTTCAATAAAAATAAGCATTTCCGGCAAAAGAATCTCCATCGGTACGGGATGACATTCCTGTTTCTTTACCTGTCAGAAAAAAATTTACTGAAGTTTTTTCAGCAGCCACGCCATGTTTTCGCCAAGTGTCCGCATGGTTTGCATGCCTTCCTCATCGTTCAGAACATCGCCTTTGTTGTTTCCAAAAGCAAAATTCCAGTAACTCGAACCGGGAATAATCACCTGGTTGACCAGGAAAAAATTATTAACCGACTCGAACGCGTGCATCGAACCACCGCGACGGGCTACAATTACCGCAGCCCCGACTTTCCGTTTCAGCAGATGTCCGTTGCCACGTGTTACATGACCGGCAACATCGATCAATGCCTTCATCTCGGGAGTAACATCGGCAAAATAAACCGGCGATCCGAGGATAATGCCATCGGCCTCGACCATCTTTTCGATAAGCTGATTGATCGTATCATTTTTTATCTGGCAACGGACGTTAGCCACTTCGCGGCACTTTCCACATGCCATACACCCGTGGACTTGCTTTCCCCCGACCTGAAACAATTCAGTCTCAATACCTTCTTTTTCAAGTTCTGCAAAAACTGTTTTAATTAAAAATTCCGTATTACCGCCTTTTCGCGGACTTCCGTTTATTCCAATAACCTTCATTTTCTTTTATTTACTGATTGAAAACATACGAAATAATGTTTGCCCCCATTTTCAGGGCCTGTTCCCTTTTTTCCCACGGGTCGTGGTGTACTTCCGGGTCTTCCCATCCGTCGCTGATATCCGAATCATACGAATAATAGCATACCAGACGTCCTTTCCAGACCAGACCATATCCATGCGCCGGTTTCCCGTCGTGCTTATGTATTTTCGGCACGCCGTGCTCAAAATCGAATTTCTGGTGATAGATGGGATGCGAATACGGCAGGTCAACAAAATCGAGTTCCGGAAAAACTTTCTTCATTTCGCGACGAATGTATTTGTCGAGCCCGTAATTGTCGTCGATATGCAGAAAACCACCCGATTCGAGGTAAAGCCGCAGGTTGGCCGTTTCGCTTTCCGAAAAAATAACATTGCCATGCCCTGTAATATGGACAAACGGATAATTGAATATATCGGGACTGCCTACCTCAACCGTGGCCGGCTCGGGATTAATATTGGTATTCAGTTCCTTGTTGCAATATGCAACCAGATTCGGCAATGCAGTCGGGTCGCCGTACCAGTCGCCTCCGCCGTTGTATTTGATCAGTGCAATTTTTACCGGTGCATTTTGGGCTTCGGAACCTGAAACAAAAAATACCAGTAACAAAAACAGAATTAGTACCTGACGCATTTGAATTTTTTTTCAAATATAATACGAAATAACCAGAGAATGCCTTACAAAAAAATTCACAGCCGGCAGAAACCGCTGACCGGGTTTTGTCAGAGTTGGCGACACCGGTTCATAACTTATATGTTTTTCACCCCGGTCGGCCGACAATCAGGAATAAACTGATTTTTTAAAGGTCCCCGGTGCTCCCCGTTTCCAAAAATTAGCGTAATTTGATGCCTGATTTACAAACGGGATATGTCATCTGGCTTTTATAAAATAAAAGAAAAACTCTTTAAACAATTTTTCCTGCTTCAGGATTATATTGCAATTCTCTCAAAAAAAGGCATTTATGCATTAAAATTCGTTTTTGCTTTTTTTGCTTCAGCTTATGTGATACATCTTCTGATCCATGTCGGTTTTTCCGACAAATGGGATTTTTACAGCGGAAATAACTTCTATAAGTATATCTTTTACGGATTATTTTTATCCAGATACATACCTGAGGTTCTTATATTGAAAAAGCGTAATTCACTGCGCTGGATTATTGACGGCATTCTGTTCACAACCGGAATTTTAATCGGGTACACTTTATTAAAAGGGAATGCGGCCGAGGAATGGGCATCCAGGATATTCGGCAATTTTCTTCTTCTGAATATTTATATCATTATCCTGATTGTGGCTGAACTGCACCGTTTATTCCGGGTGGTTAATTCGTTAAGAATGTCGCCTGCATCGTTGTTCGCCCTGAGTTTCCTGGTACTGATTCTTGCAGGTTCAGGTTTGCTTATGATGCCTAATGCCCGGGTGGAACCGATTTCCTATCTTGATGCCTTGTTCACTTCGGCCAGTGCGGTTTGTGTGACCGGTCTGGTGGTGGTCGATACCTCGGCAGCTTTCACCGATCTGGGTAAAATCATCATCCTCATTCTCATCCAGGTAGGAGGGCTCGGAATTATGACATTTACAGGCTTTTTCAGTTATATTTTCACCGGTTCTGCTTCGTATAAAGACCGTTTTTTATTAAAAGAGATGTTGTCTGCGGAAACAATGAGCAGTCTGTTCAAAGCACTGATACAGATTGTTGTTGTAACTTTTCTGATAGAACTTCTGGGTGCTTTGCTTATTTATCTGAACATCGGTGATGTCGGGCAGGATCCTATACTTTTTTCTGTCTTTCATTCTGTTTCGGCTTTCTGTAATGCAGGTTTTTCTACTCTGCCCGATGGTCTTGGAAACACATTGGTAAAAGACAATTACGCGGTGCAATCTGTCATTTCCCTTTTGATAATACTCGGCGGCATTGGTTTTCCGGTATTGCTGGCCCTGTTGAAATACACACGGTACTCGCTGAGAAGATGGACAACAGTAGACAAAACAAAAAAAATAAAATGGCACATGGTAACCAACCACGCCGGTACCCGGATCGTTTTAATCAGCACCTTTGTTTTACTGATTGCCGGTACGCTGGGATATTACCTGCTGGAAAAAAACAATAGTCTGGAAGGGATGTCAGGAACAGGTCAGTTCATGGTTTCCTTTTTTGGCAGTGTAAGTGCCCGTACCGCAGGTTTCAATGTGGTTGATATTACCAAATGGTCGTACCCGACTATTTTCCTGATGATTTTTCTGATGTGGGTCGGAGCGTCTCCCGGCTCAACAGGAGGCGGCATAAAAACAACGACCTTTGTGGTTGCCCTGAAAACAGTTTTCGATTTTATCAGGGGCCGTAAAACAGTGGAAATATGGAACAGGGAGATAGGTACGGAAACCATCTACAGGGTTCTGGTTGTAATACTTTTGTCGGTTGTGGTGATCTTTCTGGGTTTCTTTGTCCTTCTGGTTACTGATCCCTACAAAAATCCGGTTCATTTGCTTTTCGAATGTTTCTCTGCTTTCGGAACTGTCGGCTTAAGCATTGCAAATACAGCCACACTAAGCGGCAGCGGCAAAATCACGATAATCATCCTGATGTTTCTTGGCCGTTTGGGGCCGTTAACCGTACTGACGGGTTTGTTCGTTTCGGGCCGGAAAAAATATTACAGGTATCCGAAGCAGGATTTAATTATTAACTGATTAATTTTCAAAGATGAAGTTCATTATTATCGGATTAGGGTATTTCGGTTCAAAATTGGCCACACTGCTAACCCAGCAGGGACACGAGGTAATCGGCATCGACAACCGTTACGACAGGATTGAAGAGCTGAAAGATTCAATCAGTATTGTGATGGAGATGGACACCACCAACGAAAACGCGGTAAAATCGCTTCCGTTAAATGATACAGATGCTATTATTGTAGCAATTGGCGAAGATGTCGGTTCTTCCATACTGACTCTGGCTATCCTGAAAAACCTGAATGTAAAACGCATCATCGGAAGGGCAATCAGTCCGGTACACCAGAACATCCTTTCCCAGATAGGAATTAAAGAGATCGTGCTTCCGGAAGAAGAAACGGCCTTTTCCGTCAGTTCAATACTTCAGCTTAAAAGTGCATTGAAAATTACAGAACTGGATGCAGAGAATGTGATCGCCGAACTGTATGTTCCCCAGAAATATCAAGGTCATAACCTGGACAGCATGAACCTGGAGAAACGGTTCGATTTGAAACTGGTTGCAGTAAAAACACACACCGAAGCACAAAATGTAATCTTGCATACCCAGTTATATGACACACAGTTCAATTACGATCCGCAGGCATCGCTAAAAGAAGGCGATATTATCGTTGTTGCAGGAAAATTAAACAACATCAAAAAATTTATCGGGGAATAACTTCCTTCCTGAATTTTTTCGTAGCGGAACAAAAAAATAACTGTCGGGAATCAGATACCGGATTTCAGAAAAAGTCTATATTTGTGTATGAATGAGTTCTTTAAATAGAGCTATACTATCCAAAAGACTCGTAAAAAAACAAAAACAGACAGACACATGAAAACTGAAGAAATCACAGATCCGGTTTGCTGCCCGAAATTTGACCCGGTCCCGTGGGACAATAAATTATTTACCTGGCAAGGAAAACACTTTATCAAAGGCAGTGTATGCACCCTTTTTTATATGCCGCTTAACTTCGGCAGTGTAATAAAAAAGCTGGACAGGAAAGTAAATGCTGCCGGGGCAAGCATCTCCGACTGGTTATGCCTGTCGGACCATACCTCGAAATGGAACATGGATATTTACCTTGCCGTCGACAAAGAAGTCGGAGGTGCTGATAACCAGTGCTTGTCCGGCAAATTTTTCAGCAAAGTTTACGAAGGCCCGTTTAAAGACACCGGGAAGTGGTGTAAAGACTATGAACAGGATGCGCTGTCGAAAGGCTTAACCATCCGGAAATGGTACATGTGGTATACCACCTGTCCGAAATGCGCCAAAAAGTACGGGAAAAACTATGTGGTCATTATCGCGGAAGTAGAATAATCCTGAGCGTTATAAAATGAAGCTGGCAGAAATAGCAGGTATTCTTGATGCAAAAATCGTGTGTGGAAAACAACCGGCAGACGATGAAATTAAATTCGGTTTCAGCTCCGACTTAATGAGCGATGTATTACGGCTGGATGCCGAAAACATGTTGCTGATTACAGGCCTGGCAAACCTGCAAACCATTCGTACGGCCGAGATGGCTGATATAAAATATATTGTTTTTGCAAGGAACAAGAAGGCTACTGCCGAAATTCTGAAACTGGCCCGTGAAAATGAGATGGTAATCATTGAAACGCCGTTTTCATTATTTAAAGCCAGCGGACTTTTGTTTCATGCCGGGTTAAAACCGATTTACTGAAACAGGTGAAATTGTCATTCAACATAGAAGGAGGGAATTTTTCACGTGCAGGATATGCATCAAGTGAAATAAAAAAATTACTCAAACAACTGAATGTCGACCCGAAAACAATTAAAAGTATCGTTATTTCCTTGTACGAAGCGGAAGTAAATATCGTTGCCCATGCTTACCGGGGAATCATGGAGGTTGAAATTGATGATAAAAAAATCACAACCCGGCTAAAAGATGAAGGACCAGGCATTCCGGATATTGGAATGGCCATGCAGGAAGGCTTTTCAACTGCCGGGAAAAGAGTACGCGAAATGGGATTCGGAGCCGGAATGGGTCTTCCGAATATAAAAAAGAACACCGACGAAATGAATATCGTTAGTACAGTCGGTGTAGGAACAGAACTTATTATGGTGAATTATTTCTAATGTTTCAGAACAGGACTACATATCATGCACTAAAAGTCGACAGGCAAAAATGTATCGGGTGTACCCACTGCATGAAAATTTGCCCGGAAGAAGCCATCCGCGTAATAAACGGAATCGCAACCATTGATTACGAACGTTGTGTCGATTGCGGATATTGTTACCGTACCTGTCCCGCAAAAGCCATCTATGTTGAGCAGGACGATCTGAACAAAATAAAGGGATTTAAATACCGGGTTGTACTTTTCCCTTCGGTAATGATTGGCCAGTTTCCCGAAAAATACACGGAAAACCACATTTATTCAGCCTTGCTGAAATTAGGATTTACCCATGTGTTCGAAGTTGAACAACCCATTCAGATCCTGATTGATTCAGTAAAAGAATATTGTCATTCAGAAAAAAACAACAAACCGTATATTTCAGGTTTCTGCCCGGCAATTGTCAAACTCATCCAGTTACGATACCCGTCGCTGATCGATAAGCTGGTTTTACGGAAAGCCCCCCACGACCTGGGTGCTCATTTTGCTATTCAGAAACTGATGAAAAAAGGAGCAAAAAAAGAAGAAATAGGCCTGTTTTACGTCACACCGTGTTGTGCAAAAATTGCAGCCGTGAAGAGCCCGGTTGTCGAACGCGAATCGGTTATCGACGGGGTAATCAACATGAACGAACTGTATAACAGGGTAATGAAAATAATTGATGATGTGAAAATTACAGACACACAGGAACAGCGGGAATACATTACCAGTGAAGGCATTCTGTGGGGCCTGACACGGGGCGAATCAATTCATTTCGGCGACCGGAGCATGGCAATTGACGGCATTCACAATGTGATCAAATTTCTGGAAAGGCTCGAAAATGAAGAAGTACCCGGAGTTGACTTTCTGGAAATGAGGGCCTGCGACCAAAGCTGTGCCGGCGGAATTATGATGACCGGTAACCGGTTTCTCACGGTGGAACGTCTGGAACACCGTGCAAAAAGGTACCCTGATACAAAAGATCTTGATTTATCGACCCTGCATATCGATGTCGACCGGATCAGGCAAAAACTGGTGTCCGACAAAATAATGCCGAAGCCGGTTTTCCGTTTCGACAGCGACCGCATAAAAGCCATCGGGAAAATGAACAAGGCACAGCGCATCCTGTGTTTTCTCCCGGGAATCGACTGCGGCGCCTGCGGAGCACCTAACTGTCATGCTTTGGCCGAAGACATGGTAACCGGCAAAGCAAAAATGTCGGATTGTATATTCATTCAGCAGCGCTGGCAAAACGAAGGAAAAATTCAGGCCGGGAAAGCATACCGCAATCTCGAAAAAAAATGGGGAACCGACCGGTTTGAAGCCGATTGTAATAAAAAAGGAAAAAGAAATGAAGGTTTCTGAAATTGTAAACGAACTGGGACTGAAAGTCTTCTCGGGGGAAAAAGGTCTCGACAGGGAAGTAACAGGCGGCTATGTGTCAGACCTGCTGAGCGACGTAATGGGAAATGCAAAGGAAAACCAGGTATGGATCACGTTGCAGGTACATCAGAATGTAATGGCGATTGCCTCGCTGAAAGACATGGCCGCAGTTATCCTTGTAAAAGGTTGCCAACCCAACGAAAACACCATGCAGCACAGCGAAAGTGAAAGCATCCCGATTCTGGGAACCGAACTAAGTACGTTCGAAACTGCAGGCAGGTTGTACCAGTTATTAAATTGCTAAACAATGCGGGAATTCAGGGCCGATCTGCATATACACACGGTTTTGTCGCCTTGTGCCGGTTTGGACATGAGCCCGGAAAATATTGTTACCAACGCCCTGAAAAACAAGCTCGATTTTATTGGAATAACCGATCACAACAGTACCCGGAACTGTGAAGCGGTTTCAAAGGCAGCCACCCGCAGCAATATTTTTGTACTGCCGGGCTGCGAAATAAATACTTCAGAAGAAGTACACGTGCTCGCCTTTTTCCCGGACACAAAAACGATGAAAACCTTTCAGCATTTTATCGACCGGCATTTACCCCCGATAATGAATCATCCTGATTTATTCGGTTACCAGGTAATTGTTGATGAATACGCAAATATAAAAGGCTACGAAAAAAAATATTTAGGATCGGCACTTCATGCCGGAATTGAAGAAGTAGAGAAAAAAGTTCATACATTGAACGGAATTTTTATTCCGGCCCATGTCGACAGGCCGGTAACAAGTATTTACAGTCAACTGGGGTTTATTCCTGAAGGACTTCAATTCGAGGCTCTTCAGATTTCGAAACGGGCCAGCGAAGCTGAAATCAGGAAAAAATATTCAATTAAGGAAGAGATTAGTGTGGTAAAGTTTTCCGACTCACACTATCCGGGAAATGTGGGAGAAGTCTGTACTATTTTTAATATGGAAGAAATTTCGTTTTCAGAAATAAAAAAGGCACTTCTGAAAATCGATCACCGGAACACAGTAATTCGCTAAAAAACAGGAAAGTTACACAATATAGCAGGCTGAAGTATGAAAGACCTTTCGATGCATATTCTTGATATTGCCCGGAATTCGGTCAGGGCCGGTGCGACTGAGATTTTTATCGGAATTGAAGAAAAACCCGGAACCAACGAATATATCATCCGCATTGACGACAACGGATGCGGAATGGACGCCGGCGAACTGGCAAAAGCTACTGACCCGTTCTACACGTCCCGGACAACCCGTAAAGTAGGTCTCGGGTTACCGTTGCTGAAACAAAATGCCGAGAGCACAGGAGGTCGTTTTACCATTTCTTCAGAAAAAAACAAAGGAACAAAAGTCACTGCCGTTTTCGGTTTTAACCACGTCGACAGGCCAATCCTTGGAGATATTACCGGTACGCTGATGATCTTATTTCTTTCTTCAGAAAAAATAAATTTTATTTACCGGCATGAAACGCCTCTTGGCAGGTTTAATGTAACTACTTCAGAAATAAAGAAAATACTGGATGGAGTTCCCATGTACGACCCGAAAATCCGGAACTTTTTAACTGACTATTTATCAATGAATTTAAAACAAATACAAATAAGCGAATAATGATAAAAATTAGGCTTTATTCTCTTTAAAGATTAGACATTTATGTAAGAAATTCATATCTTTTTTATACAAAAACCATCTATCACAAGCAATCTGTTATGGCAAAAATCAAAACGTTGGCCGACCTGAAAAAAATCCGCGACGAAGCTCAGGCGAAAATCAAACTAAGGGTACAGGGAGAAGAACCCGGCAAGCTGGTACAAATTAAAGTATCGATGGCAACCTGCGGGATTGCATCGGGTGCGAAAGAAACAATGAATTATTTAATTGAAGAACTTGAACATCAGGGAATCGATGCGGTTGTTACCCAAACCGGCTGCATGGGTTATTGTTTTGCTGAACCGACCATTGAACTTTCAATTCCCGGCAAAGAACCGGTTATTTACGGACATGTAGGCAAAGAAAGAGCCAGGGAGATTATTGAAAAACATATTAAACGGGGTGAACTGGTTGACGGAATTATCCCGGTCAATTACAAGACTATTGACGAGTAAACCCAAATAAAAAGACTATGGCAGATTACAAGATGCACGTGCTGGTTTGCGGAGGCACAGGCTGCAAGTCATCCGAAAGTGAAGTGATCAGGAATAACTTTCAGAAATACGTAAACGAACATGGACTCAGCAATGAAGTACAGATAGTTACGACCGGTTGCTTCGGATTTTGCGAAAAAGGGCCGATTGTTAAAATACTTCCCGACAACACCTTTTATACACGGGTGACCCCGAAAGATGTATGGGAAATTACAGAGGAACACCTCGTAAAAGGACGAAAAGTAAAGCATCTGCTTTACAAAGATCCCAAAAGCGAACATCTGGTCTCCGATGCAAAAGGCATGGACTTTTACAAAAAGCAAATCCGGATTGCCCTGCGCAACTGCGGATTTATAAATCCTGAAAATATTGAAGAATATATTGCCCGTGACGGATACGCTGCTCTGGGCAGCTGTTTATCGGAAAAAACGCCTGAAGAGGTGATCCGGGTCATAAAAGATTCAGGGCTCCGGGGCCGGGGAGGCGGTGGTTTCCCGACAGGCCTGAAATGGGAGATCACCCGGAAAGCTGAGGGCAACCGGAAATACGTGGTTTGCAACGCCGACGAAGGTGACCCGGGCGCATTTATGGACCGTTCCATTCTGGAAGGCGACCCTCATTCGGTGATTGAAGCGATGGCTATTTGCGGGTTCTGTGTGGGAGCCGACAAAGGTCTGGTATACATTCGTGCCGAGTATCCGCTGGCAATCGAACGGCTGAGAACAGCAATCGGGCAGGCGAAGGAATACGGTTTGCTGGGCACAGATATACTGGGCACAGGTTTCGATTTCGATATTGAACTGCGTTATGGCGCCGGCGCCTTTGTGTGTGGCGAAGAAACTGCCCTGATCCATTCGATGGAAGGCAAACGCGGCGAACCGACCGTAAAACCGCCGTTCCCGGCCGAATCAGGCTATCTGGGCAAACCTACCAATGTAAATAATGTGGAAACTTTTGCCAACATCCCGGTTATTATTCAGAAAGGAGCTGCATGGTTTTCATCAATTGGTACTGAAAAATCGAAAGGCACCAAAGTGTTTGCTTTAGCCGGAAATATAAATAATGTCGGACTAATTGAAGTGCCGATGGGGACCACCCTTCGCGAAATAATTTACGACATCGGAGGCGGAATTAAAGACGGCCGGGAATTCAAAGCCGTACAAACAGGCGGTCCATCGGGAGGTTGCCTTACCAAAGAGTTTCTGGATGTACCTATCGATTACGATAACCTGCTGAAGGCCGGATCTATGATGGGCTCAGGCGGCATGATCGTAATGGACGAAAGCAACTGCATGGTTTCGATTGCCAGATTTTACCTCGAATTCACGCTGGACGAATCATGCGGGAAATGCACACCATGCCGCATCGGGAATAAACGGCTGCACGAAATACTCGATAAAATCACCTCGGGCAACGGAACCCGCGAAGACCTGGAACGCCTCCGGATGCTGGCAAATGTTATAAAAGACACTTCACTTTGCGGACTCGGACAAACATCGCCGAACCCCGTTCTGTCGACCCTCGACAATTTTATGGATGAATATCTGGCTCATGTCGACGAGCACAAATGTCCGGCCGGCCAGTGTAAAAAACTGCTTCACTATTCGATTGACGAAGAAAAGTGTACCGGTTGTACCCTGTGTTTCCGGAATTGCCCGGTTGGTGCCATTTCCGGAGAAAAACGCGGTCCGCATTACATCGACCAGTCGCTGTGTATAAAATGTGGCGTATGTTTCGAAAAATGCAAATTCGGTGCAGTATTAATCAGGTAATCTATTCGAAATGGAAATGATCAACTTAATAATCGACAATAAACCGGTAGTTGTAAAAAAAGGGACTACCGTTTTGCAGGCTGCTGCAAACATCGGCATTGATATACCGACTTTATGCCACATGAAGCTGGAAGACCTGAACATCGAGAACAAGCCCGGCGGTTGCCGCGTCTGCGTGGTGGAAGTAGCCGGACGCCGCAATCTGGCCCCGGCCTGTGTAACTGTGGCTACCGAAGGAATGGAGGTAAAGACCCATTCGATCCGGGTTATAAACGCACGCCGTACCATCGTTGAACTGATGTTGTCGGATCACCCGGCAGACTGCCTGATTTGTGCCAAATCGGGTAACTGCGAACTGCAGAACCTGGCTCATTACCTGGGTATCCGGAAAATTCATTACCAGGGGGAGCAGTCGACCTATCGCGAAGATACCTCACCCGCCATTATCCGCGAAATAAATAAATGCATTATGTGCCGCCGGTGCGAAACCATGTGTAACGAAGTACAGACGGTGGGTGTACTTTCGGCTGTTAACCGCGGATTTAAAGCAGTAGTTGCACCGGCATTCGAGATGAATCTCGACCATTCGGCCTGTACCTATTGCGGACAGTGTGTGGCCGTATGTCCGACCGGTGCATTAACCGAAGTCGACCAGACAGGTGCTGTGATCCGTGCCCTCTCCGACCCTTCCAAAACAGTGATTGTTCAAACAGCGCCGGCTGTGCGTGCTGCTTTGGGTGAAGAGTTTCATCTCGAAGCAGGGACTCTGGTTACCGGGAAAATGGTAGCTGCCCTTCGCCGGTTAGGCTTCAATTATGTATTTGATACCGACTTTGCAGCCGATCTCACAATTATGGAAGAAGGCACGGAATTTCTTAACCGTCTGTCGGCCTGTCTGAAAGGTGATAAAAACGTAAAACTGCCTATCCTGACATCCTGTTGTCCGGCCTGGGTGAAATTCTTCGAGCACCAGTTTCCCGACCTGAAAGATATTCCGTCGACTGCCCGTTCGCCCCAGCAAATGTTCGGATCAATTGCCAAAACTTATTTTGCAGAACAGCTGCAAATAAAGCGTGAAGATCTGGTGGTCGTCTCCATTATGCCTTGTGTGGCAAAGAAATACGAAAGCAGTCGCGAAGAATTTTCGCACAACGGGAACCCGGATGTCGATTATGCTCTGACGACCAGGGAACTGGCCAACCTGATAAACTTTGCCAATATCGATTTCCGTTTGCTTCCCGACGAAGATTTCGACAGGCCATTGGGCGAATCGACCGGGGCAGGCGTAATTTTCGGCACGACCGGTGGAGTTATCGAGGCCGCCGTACGCACCGCTTACGAAATATTTACAGGAAAAACGCTGCCTCGTCCCGATTTTGAAGAATTACGCGGGATCGACGGGCTTCGTAAAGCGACCATCGATTTCAACGGAACACCTATTCACATCGGGATTGCTCACGGCCTGGGAAATGCCCGGAAACTTCTCGAAGAAATAAGGGCCGGTTCCAGCGAATTTCATGCAATAGAAATCATGTCGTGTCCGGGAGGTTGTATCGGCGGCGGTGGACAACCTTATCACCACGGCGATGCAGAGGTTCTGAAAAAACGCCAGCGAGCCCTTTACCTCGAAGATAAAAACAAAGAAATCAGGAAGTCGCATGAAAACCCGTACATACAAAAACTGTATAAAGAATTTCTGGGTGAACCGATGAGCGAAAAGGCACATCATCTGTTACACACCCGATATTTCGACCGGAGCTAAAGCGACAGGATAAATCATTCACAGAATTAAAATAAAAGCATCATGTTCAAAACAGAGCTAACAGAAAAAACAGTTGAACAAATCAAAGATATTTGTGCTTCGTTCGGCAATAAGGAAGGAGAGCTGATTAATGTGCTCCACCAGGTTCAGGAGAAACTGGGTTACCTGCCTGCCGAAGTTCAGGAAGTAATTGCCAAAGAGCTGAATATTCCGGTTGCCAAAGTATACGGAGTGGTTACTTTTTATTCATTTTTTACCATGAAACCGCAAGGCGAGCATCCCATTTCCGTTTGCCTGGGAACAGCTTGCTATGTCCGTGGGGCTGAACAGGTTTTAGACGAATTTAAACGCCAGTTAAAAATCGATGTCGGACAAACAACCGTGGATGGAAAGTTTTCATTGAGCAACCTGCGTTGTGTGGGTGCCTGCGGACTTTCTCCGGTTGTAATGGTTGGCAAACGGGTGTTTGGCAGGGTTTCGCCCCAGCAGGTCAGTAAAATTATTGCCGAATATAAAGAAGAAGACAAAAACGAAATATCCCCTTCGTGAAAATGAGGCTGTGCAAAAAGACAATTATTAAACACAAAGACACCAAGACACCAAGTATAAATAGCTATAAAACAACAGGAATCACCGCTCCGGCTTATTCTGCTTCCGGCTCAGATGCAGGATTTTCGGTTTCTTCTGCTATTCCCGGTTTCTCTTCAGCATTGTTCGCTGGCTGATCGCGGTAAACAAATTTTTCGAATTCAGAAACGGGTTTCAGATTCGAAGGTATTTCGGGTTGCTTTTCTTCTGCAAAATACGGGAAAACATCGGCTATAGTTGAAAGGGCCAGTGAGGTAGTCTGGTAGGGCACCAGAATATAGGAAAGGGCATCTTCGAGACGGAGCATCGCCTGTTTCAGATCGTCGGCAGCAACCAGAAAGTAATTGTTTATCTTTTTCTCCCGACCTGCTTTCTCGTCGATGGTAACCAGACTGATTTTTGCTTTGTACCACCATTCCCCGTCTTCGTGCGGAAATATTTCAACAATGTTCGATTTTTTAATGTTCTCGACCGTGAATTCGCCGCGGACATTCGATTCCATCTCCTTTATGATGCGGGTTTCGGCATCGGTAAACGAAACAGCATCAACCAGGTAATTTTCACTTACTTTCCGTTCGCGACCATCTTCGTCGACTTTTACATATTTTACTTTGCACTCGAACCAGGTTTGCATATCAGTGTTTTTTAATGAACCGCAAATATATTTCTCATTTTTGCAGAAGCAGAATTTTCCGGCATAAAAAGTTATTCACAAATTTAGCTGAAGAACAAAAATTTCAGAAATAGAATTGAACAATCGTAAAAATTCTGCACCACTCTTCGGAAATACTAATTTTATTTTTACATTACGAACATAAAATTTCTCATTTTAATTAACTGATCCCTAAAATCTATGAAAAAAATTATTATTCCTTCCATCATTTTGATAATCTTATCGTTGTGTTCATACGCACAAGATTCACCAAAAATTAAATACGGTAAAATAGCCGAAGATGAACTACGTATGCAGACATATGAACCGGACACCTCCGCCAAAGCAGTTATTCTGTATGACGAAGGAAATTCGATGGTAAATTATGATGCAGTAAAAAAACGGTTTATGCTTACTTTTCAACGTTTTGTACGAATCAAAATTTTAAAGCAAAGTGGCACCGATTGGGGAAATTTTACAATTCCTCTTTATTCCCATAATCAGGCAAAAGAAGATTTACGGAGCATAGACGGAACAACATTTAACCTTGAAAATGGAAAAGTGGTAAAAGACGTAATGAAAAAAACCGCAATTTTTCAGGAAAGAGAGAACAAATACTGGGAAGTTGCCCGTATTTCCTTACCGTCAGTAAAAGCCGGATCGGTCATCGACTTTCGGTATACTATTAATTCTTCCCTGTTATGGAATCTGCGTTCCTGGAATTTTCAGTATGAAATTCCCGTAAAATGGAGCCAGCTCTATGTTTCTTATCCTGAATATTTCCATTACAATCAATCTTCGCTCGGATATCACAACCTGAATTCGCGGGATCAGTCTACTAAAAGTGAAAGTATAAATTATACAGAATCTGTTGATGCAGGAAGTAATCTCGTTAGCCAAAGGAAACAGGTGAACCAAACAATTTCATATACGGCAAATGTGTATAACTTCACAGCAAAAGATGTTCCGGCAATAAAAGAAGAACCCTACTGCACAACACTGTCGAATTTCACTACCAGCATGAAATTTGAGCTTTCAAATGTTGATTTTACCAAAATCGGCGGAGAATTTAAAAACTACACCACTTCGTGGAAAGACATTTGCGAAGGGTTGCTCAACGACGAGGATTTCGGGTTTCAGATTAATGGAGGCAATTTTGCCGAAGATCTGGTTGATGAACTGACAAAAGGGAAAACAGACGATAAAGAAAAAGCGATCGCTATTTATAATTACATCCAAAAGAATATCAAATGGAATGGGTTTAACTCGTATTCGACTTCTCAACCTCTCAGAAAAACGCTTAACGACAAAACAGGCAATTGTACCGATATAAACCTCCTGCTTCTGGTCATGCTGAAAAAAGCCGGTATCTCTGCTGATCCGATCATTTTAAGTACCCGATCGCATGGTTATCTGTCGCCGGTTCATCCCACGCTGAGCGACTGTAATTATGTAATTGTATCGGCCAAGATAGATGATAAACCATTCTTTATGGATGCTACCGGGACAACAATACCGGCCGGAGAACTTCCCCTCCGATGTATGAACGGAAAAGGAATTCTCGTTGACAAGGATAATCCGCAGCAAATTGATTTAAGCACAACAGCAGCAATAACAACGACCTCTCTTGTTGCAGAGATGAAAGACGGAAAGATTACAGGGAAACTCGCTACATATATGTATGGGAAAGACGCTTCTGATTTCAGAGAAGATGTAAAAGATGAAGGAGGCGCTCAGGCGTATTTTGACAAACTGAAAAACAGTACTGATGAAATTGAATATGCCGATTACAATTACCCAAGGCTTGACAGTTTGTATCTTCCGGCTCAAAAAAGCTATACAATTACGCTGAAAAATGAGTCAGAAGACAATGCCGACATTCTTTATATCAATCCGGTTATTATTTCAGAAAGGATGCAAAAAAATCCGTTTTCATCGCCTACCCGTTATTTCCCGGTCGATTTCGGCATTCCTTTCATAAATAAATATACATTGAATCTCGTTATTCCTGAAGGATATAAAGTAGAAGAACTTCCGAAAAGTAAAGGCTTGACACTGGAAGATAAAGCAGGACGTTTTATTTATGCAATAGGGGAAGCCAACGGGCGGGTTACATTAAACATGCAGCTTTCAATCGATAGAACCATGTTTCTGCCAGCAGAGTATGAAAACCTGAAAACGTTCTTCGACCTGGTAGTCGCCAAACAGGCAGAACAAATTGTTCTTAAAAGAGCAGAAGGGCAATGAAAAAACTTATTATACTAATAATTAGCTTCTTCCTTTGGGGAATAGCCGAAAGTAAAGATAAAAATCATGTTCTCTACCCAACGGCTGACATCCCGCCGGAATTAAAAAAAGATGCCTATGCTGTTTGCCGTGACTATCACCACGAATTCGAGTTAATTAATTACGGGCAGGCTATTGAAAAAGTGCATATGGCGATAACTGTTCTGGAAGAAAACGGAGATGATTTTACCAGGTTGGTGATTCCTTACGATAAAACAAGTAAAATAAAATCCATCACCGGAAAAAGTTACAACCAATCCGGGATTCAGGACGACAAACTAAAATCCAGTGACATTCAGGATGTTAACTACACATCAGCCGGAGCAATCTATGATGATCTGAGACTGAAACTTGTGAAATTCAAACCTGACACTTATCCATATACGATAGAATACGATTACGAGATAGAGCATTCGGGATTAATAGATTACCCGGAATGGGATCCGCTTGAAGATTACAGGTTGTCGGTTGAAAAATCGTCATTAAAAATAATCTGGCCTGAAAATCTGAAAATCAGAATAAAGGAAGTGAATCTTCCTGACGGCTGTAAAACGGAGACGACAAGCGACGGAAAACATATTGCAGAATGGGAAGTTGACTCTCTTCCTGCATGGAAAGAAGAGCCATTATCTCCTGATCTGATCACACAACTGCCTCATGTAATTTGTGCACCAACCACATTCGAGTACGACGGATCGACCGGGAGCATGAATACATGGGAGGAATTAGGACATTGGCAGGCTGAGCTTAACCAAGGTCCCGATCAACTTCCGGAACCGCGAAAAGCAGAAATAAAAAGCATAGCCGGCGATGTAAAAGATACATTGTCAGCCATAAGAGCAGTATATGAGTACATGCAGAAACGAACCCGCTATGTCGGCATTCAGCTCGGGCTTGGCGGCTACAAACCATTTCCGGCAGAAACGGTAGACCGGCTGGGGTATGGCGACTGCAAGGCATTGTCGAATTATATGAAAGTTCTGCTGAACTGCATCGGGATATCCTCCTGTTTCACCCTTGTCGGGGCAGGCTCAAATGAAGGAATCACAATGAAGGATTTCCCCACTATCGGGCAAAATAACCATGCAATACTGTGTGTCCCTCTAAAAAACGACACGATCTGGCTTGAATGTACCAGTCAAACTGCACCTTGCGGATACCTGGGAACTTTTGTCCGGGGACGTACCGCACTGCTGATCACCGGTGACGGAGGAAAACTGGTAAAAACTCCGCAATTAAAGGCAGAAGAAAATCAGCAGATCAGAACTGCAAATGTACAGATTACACCGGACGGAGCCATGCAGGCATCAGTAAAAACACGTTTTACAGGCTATCAGTACGACAATGTATCCGATCAGTTTACCGAAAGTCAGGAAGATCAAAAGAAAAATCTGCTGAAAAATTTTGGGATCACAGGCCTGATCATTAACTCATTCAGTTACGACATTCAGAAGTCAGTCATACCGGAGGCTACAGAAACAATTGAAATGCAATCGCTGCAATATGCGACAAAAACCGGCACACGACTGTTTATCCCGCTCAACATGCTCAATCGGCGAAGAAGCATTCCGGCGAAGGTCGAAAACCGTCGTCTTCCTGTTGAGCAGAAATACGCCTATTTCGATAAAGATTCAATTGTTTTCCGGCTTCCCTCAGAATATATGGTAGAAACGACTCCTAAAGACAAGAGAATTGATACCGGATTCGGTACCTATCAGACGTCTGTAACCGTTGCAAATGGTATTGCGACTTATGTCCGGGAAGTAAAAATTCCGTACGGAAAATGGCCCAAAGAAAAATATGACTCACTGGTTGATTTTTACTCGGGAATAGTCAATGCAGATAAAGCAAAACTCGTTTTAAAGCAAAAGGCAGAAGACTAAAAAAAAGACATCTCTTTACAATGACCCGCTAAATGTTTTCCCTATTATTCGTAAATCATTAATCTGTCGTTGGTCCGTAAGGGGGAATCTTATGTCAGCACTATTATCCTGTATATTAAATTTCCTGTCGTACCGATTTTTTATGCTTAAAAAAATTTAGGAGAAGAACGATCATTATTAGGCAGTACACGGTTGTCTCACCACACAGTGTACTGACTAACAATGATTTTTATTTTTCAGAATCTGACAGAAAGGATAATCAGTATCCGGGCGTTTGCATATCTTCTGTCCAGTTTGTCATCAAATAGGTTTCGTTTAACGGGACAGGCCTGACATAGCAGAAGTCGTCGATATAATCTTTAACGCCTAAAATTCCTTGTTTCGCTTCATCCTTGCATACAGGCACCCACTTTTTAATCCGGGGAACTAAGGTCCACGTCCTTTTCAGAGTAAACCAACGCTGCCATTCAGCTCCGACTTCACGGGCCCTTTCATCAAGGATAAAATCAAGATCAACTGTTTTATCTTTATACGGGTTATCATCCTGATTGTCAAAAGCACGGTTCCATAAAGGCTGTAACCATTCACGGACGGCGGCATCACCATCTCCGAGTTTGTAGGCGCATTCAGCTCCGATCAGATACATTTCTGCAAGCCTGATAATCATGGCATCTTTCCTTCCATTATTATCTTTAGCTGCTGTAACCCTCAGATCGTCCAGAAATTTCTTCACCGTATGGTAACTCGACCGGCCAATCGTACGCGGGCCTCCGTACCCTTCTTCGTTCGGATTATCAAGATCGTAAACCTCGTTTAATCCGTCAATGCGATAGCCTTTCCCGTTGCAACCGTATTGCAGCCGATAGTTTTCTTCTTCGGGTGTTACTGTTCTGAACGGCATATAAAGAATCGTATCTCCAACCTCCGGATCCTGAAGACCATCTTCGTTGGGAAGTTTATAACAGGTTGTCAGAAATGTTTCTTCCCTGCGTTTATCCCTGGAATCATAAGCCATAATCCATTTATAAGTCGGCATATAAGAACGGTATTCACGGCCATAAGCACGTGAATGGCAAGGCATTGAATAACTTTCAGAAGGACGGGTACAACTGATGCCGGAATAGCTGATACTACCGTCGGCATTCACTTTCTGCTGAATAGTCTGGCAGGTACGTTCTGTAAAACAGCGGTGCCATTGCCCGTACTCCTCATCATACTTCAGCTCCTGGATAAACTGAACAGCCCATACTACTTCACTGTTATTCTCATTATCTGAAGCAAAAATATCTTTCCACTCACTCTGCAAAGAATAATTGTAATCAGTGATCACTTCCTTTGCCAGTTTCATCGCTTCAGTATAACATTCTTCCTGGGTTGCAGGAGCGCCAGTATATGTCATTCTGGTGTAAGCCTGATAATAATCAGAGAAATATTCAGACTGGGCACATTCCGGGTAACCATAACCGGCGAGCGACATCAGGTAACGGGCTTTCAACGCTTTTGCGATTCCCTGATTCATCCGTCCCTTTTCTGTAATTTCTGACGGAAGCGGGAGATTTTCAATTCCATAGTCCACATCATCCAGTATCTGGTCATAAAAAGCTTCAACCGGTTGCTGATTAATTTCATTCATCGACTCGTTATACTCGTCGTAAACAGTTCCATTGGTGAAGTGGGCCTGAGATCCCCAGAGTTCAACGGCTACCCAGTAAAAAAACGAACGCAGTGTCCGCAATTCGGCAATATAAGTCATCTGGGTTTCATTTTTTTCTGTATTGTTTTCGATATAACTGATTAGCCTGTCTACCCTCATTATTCCTGTATATACTGTTGTCCAGACATCTTCCAGACGTGAATTGTCGCCTGAAAGAACCTGAATTTTAAGCTCTACAAAAAAGGAAGATGCAAAATCAGCAAGGTCTGAAATCTGACTGACACGGAACAAAGGATCCGTTACCAACTCCCGGCATGTTGTATACACAGAAGCTACTCCTTCATAAAGTCCTTGATCTGTAGAATAATAATTATCTGTCACCTGGCTTTTTACATCTTCTTTCAGATAATCCTTACAAGAAGAGAAACATACACCGGCAATTATTAGTACTGAAAAGATTAATATTTTTTTCATCTGTTTATAATTTTTTAGTTGCTACATGGAACCAGCCATTTCAATTATTCTCATGTGTATAAAAATTTTCTCATGGCTTGTCTCATTGTCATTATTAAAATGTCAGGTTTATTCCCATTACGAAAGAAGTCGGTAATGTTCTTTCAACACTCTTATTTACATCATCGTCTGCTTCTGCTGCATTCGAAACAACTACTTCCGGCTGAATCTGGTTTCCGCCTTTCCGGTCGTGGGCACAGGCCCGGTACAGGTAAAATGCATTTTTTGCTTCAAAATAAAGTCTTGCTTTCCGGACTCCGGGAATAAGCTTATCAAAAGTGTAACCAAAACTAATATCCTGTACTTTCACATGATCTCCTTTCATATAGGTACATGCTTCGGACTGGTTGTTTTCCTGCGATGATTGTTGCGGACGCGGATAGTATGCTCCGGGATTTAACGGGGTCCACATATCATTCATAGCTGCAAGTATCCATTTATCGCCGTTGTATTCACTGTCGCCGAACTGCGAAATACTAATCAGATTTCCCCCCATCGAATTTATCACAAACGACAGATCGAAATGTTTATAGTTCATATTCGAAATCAGTGAGGCCATCCATTTCGGATCTCTTTGTCCCAGAATAAGTTTGTCCCGTTCGTCAATATTATAATTGCCGTCATCCCATACTTTTACTTCGCCGGGTGTACGACCGTATTTCTGAGCCTCATCCATTTCATCGATCTGCCATATTCCTTTGTACTTGTAATTATAGCACACGTTGATCGGTTTTCCCAGGAACCATTCATTTTCGGTATCGTCGCCGTTGGGCAGACTGGTAATTTTATTCCGGTTCCTTGAAAAATTAACATTCAGGTTCCAGGTGAAATCCTTTGACCGGACAACATCAGAATTAACTATCAGTTCAAAACCTTTATTTTCGGTAGAACCAATATTATCCCAGATTGATTCAAAACCACTGATACCGGCCAAAGTCCGTTCCATTAACAGGTCATTGTTTTTGGTTTTGTATATTTCAACAGAACCATTCACCCGGTTATTCCAGAATCCCCAGTCAATACCGAAATTCATGGTTTTTGATATTTCCCAGCCTAAATTTTTATTGGCCAGTGTTCCGGGAGCCCAGGTTAGTGTTCCGGTGTCGCCCCAGGAATAGGTGCCCGATTTCAGCAAGGTTTGCGTCTGGTAAGGATCAATACCCTGGTTACCGACTTCGCCATAACTTACTCTTAATTTCAGGTTCGAAAGCCCACTGATGTTTTGCATAAATGATTCTTCCGACATTCTCCAGGCAAATGCCCCCGACGGGAAACAGGCCCATTTGTTCCCGTCGGCCAGACGGGAAGAGCCATCGGCACGAAGTGCAAAATTGAACAAATATTTCCCGCTGTATTCATACTGTATTCTGCCAAGGAAAGACGACAAAGTCGATTTTGAAAAATCGCTGTTGAGTAAAAGATTGTCGGTGGCTGTTTCCATATTGTAATATTCCAGTTCTTTTAAAGGAATATTTTCCCCGCTCATTTCGGAATACACTGTTTTATCCAGCTGCATTTCCTGCACGGCAGTAATATTCAGGTGATGCTTTCCGAAATCATTAACGTAGTTGAGGATATTATTCCAGGTATAATCGAATGTTTCGGTATTCCGTATGCCTGCTTTTGAATTTCCTCCAAGCTGAGGCATTGAAAGGCTGTCGTAATACCACGAACGGTTTCCGTTTCCAAATCCCAGTTTAAAATTCGTGTTGAAAGTCAACTTGCTTGTTATGTTTAAAGTAGCTTTCAGTATGATATCTGCATTTCTGTTTGTCTTTCCGTCAACAAAATATCCGTTTTCGTATGTCCATAGCGGGTTCAAATACTGTTCGAGGCCAACTGTTGTCTTCAAAGAACCATCACTGTTATACGGGTCTTCCAATGGGTTCACCCGTTTTAAGAACTGCCAAAGATCTTCCGGGGCAAGATTATTTTTTCTTAATGCAAGCCTCGAATCCAAACCTATTTTTAACCAGCCGGAAACTTTGTAGTCGTAGTAATAACTAAGTATATGTTTCTGGAAATCATTGTCTTTATAATAACCCTTATCGTACATATAATTGTATGAAAGCCGGGAAGACGACTTCTGATTTTTCGTATTAATACTGATATGATGTCCGGTCTGTGCAGAATAATTATCCAGCAACATCGACTGCCAGTCAAAATCTTTTCCCCCGGAATAAGCCTTATAGATATTCGATGACCAGGCACTTAACGCTTCCTCTGTCGAAATATCGGAATCTCTCCATTTGCTGGCATCCGTATAACCATAGTTGCGTGCATAAATAATATTTTTGATGAAATTTACATAATCATCCTTCGACTGCATTTTCAGAAAGTTGTAATGGTTAATGCCTGCATAGGAATTTACCTCGACAACCATTCCCATTTTTTTTGCTTTTTTCGTGGTAACCAGTATCACTCCGTTTGCAGCCCGGCTTCCGTAGATAGCTGTTGCCGAAGCATCTTTCAGCACTTCCACCGATTCAATATCCGATGAGTTCAGGTTATTCAGATCTCCGGGAACATCATCAATTATCACCAGCGGATCGTTCGTCGCTTCTATTGAGCGGTTTCCCCTCACCCTTATGGTCACGTCACCTCCCGGTTCAGTTGACGGATTAATATAAACTCCTGCCGTTTTCCCCTGAAAAGCATCTGCAATATTTGTTGACGGAAAGGCTTCTATTTTTTCTGCATCCATTCTGGCAGAGGCACCTGTTAAACTCGATTTCTTAACCGTGCCATATCCTACAGCCACAACTTCTTCAAGCCCGATGGTATCTTCCTGCATTGCCACGTCAATTGTACTCTTTCCGGCTACCTCTGTCTCCTGTGTTTTCATCCCTACAAACGAAAACACCAGCGTGGCATCGCCGGGCACTTTATTCAATGTATACTTACCGTCAGCATCAGTAATAATTCCCAGGGTCGTTCCTTTTACGACCACGGAAACCCCGGGTAATGGAGCTCCGGATGAATCGGTGACACGGCCGGAAATAGTTCCGGATTGTTGTGACACCAGACCGGAAATATCCTTTTTGTTTTTTAAAACAATGATATGGTCATCAACCATTTCATAAGATATATCAGGAGACAATACCTTATCTAAAACTTTCTGAATATTGGAATCTTTCAGATCCACACTGACAATCTTCGACACGTCGACTACTTCACTGTCGTAGAAAAACCTGTAACCACTTGTCTTTTCAATCTTGCTTAATAACTCGGAGAGCTTTACATTTTCATATTTCAGATCCATTTTCGTTGATTGCGAAAAGGTTTTTGCTGAAACCTGAACCAAAGCGATTAAGAGAAGCAAAAATGTAATCTTCATAACTCTGATAAAATTTTTTACCTGTTGAAGTTTATGCTTCACAGGATACATGTTTGATTTTTTCATAAATTTACGCTGTTAAAGTTTCATTATTAAAGCCTTCCGGCTTTTAGTGATTTTTAATCCGGAAACAGGACATTGTTTCCTAAGTAAGCGGGGGTGCTGGCAGGCATTCCCCGTTTTGATTCTTCTGAGATGTTATTGCATAGGCAGTTTATTTTATAAAGTCATTTCCAATAGTCTGTATTCCACACGGAAAAATCCAAATTGATCAGTTTTTGTTTCCGCTTCGGCGGAACACTAATTTTTTTCTTCTCCGATAAAAATCCGGTTTCCTTCGTGCGTATAGCTGAAAGGCTCCTTCGATGCCCGTTTAAAGATTTCCATCATGGTGTATATATTATCATTGATGCTCAATGACCCCGTGAAGAGCCGCCCTTTTAGTGATTCATTTCTGAAGATAACCTGCACATTATATATTCTTTCCATTTTTTTGGCAAGCTCTGCAAAAGTTTCATTTTTGAACTCATATACCCCGTTCAACCAGTAATTGTAAAAATTATCCGGTATTTTCGATTCGGATATACTGCCGGAATTTTTATTAAATACCAGGCTTTGCAGCGATTCCATCATATAGGAACGGAATTGACTTTTGCCGTTCTTCTTACGAATATCAAATTGTATTTTGCCGGAAACAAGTTCAGCTTTTATTATATTGTCCTGGCTGTAAGCTACAACTGCAAACCGGGTTCCCAGTACCTTAATCCGGTTCTCACCCATATTTACAACAAACGGATGTTCCTTATCATGGCTTACCTCAAAAAAGGCCTCTCCGTCTAACTCCACATTACGGTTTTTCCCCCTGAAACTTTCCGGATAAATAAGTTTTGTGCCATTATTCAGCCAGACTTTGCTGCCATCGGGCAGTACCACCGACGACCGGCTCCCTTTTGGTACAAATATCTCATTCATCGCGGTTTTATTGTAGAGACCCGAGGTTCCTGCAATATATCCTCCGAGCAATGCCATCACAATAAATGCCGCATATCTCATATATTTCCAGACTATTAACTGCTTTGTATGCCTTGCGTTTTTCCTCACTTTAAAAAGGCCCTCTTTTATCCGGGTTTCAGTCATTTCATTCCCCTGCTGCAGCATTGCCCACAAATTTTTATACCGGATATATTCCTCCCTATTTTCAGCTGAAGCATTTATCCATTCCGTAATTTCAGGATAATCAGATAGGTACCTATTGGCCGTAATAAAGGATATGAGCTTGTCTTTATCCATCTTTTCGATTTTCTATGTTTAAAATGTGCAAGTATCGTTTTCCCCTACCTCCGGAATCAAAAATAATTTGATTTTTCGCTAAAACAGAAAAACCAGGAGGGGCAGGTAATCCTTTAATGCAACTCTGAAAACTTTAAGGGCTTTGGTAATCTGAGCCTCAACGGCCTTTTCCGAAACATTCAGTATTCCGGCAATTTCTGTGTTTTTTTTGCCTTCGAAACGACTTAAAACGAATACTTCACGACATTTGGGAGGAAGATTTTCAAGTGTGTCAGTAACAAGTTGTTCAATTTCAGAAAAAATCATGGAAGAAGTATCCATTCGTTGCAATGCCTCTATATTCAGAAGAACCTGAGTTTCTGTTGCAATTTTCTGATCGGAATATTTTTTCCGGACTTTTTCATGGCGAAGAAACATCAGACAGTTATTCCTTACGCTGGTATACAAATAGCTTTGTAGCTGATTTTCATCGGAAAAAGAAGGGGTTTTATCGAGTAATGCAACAAAGGCATCCTGTACAAGGTTTAAAGCATCATCCTCCACTACATACTGTCTGGCAAAGGCAACCAACCGGGGATAAAAAATAGTAAAGGCAACTTCGAAAGCTGCTTCATTTTTTTTATTTATAAGTTCTATTACATCCTTTGAAAGTACTTTCATAATATGAACCAGACAGTTACAACAAAAATCGATCAGAATAAAGCCTTCTGTAAGGATTTATATTCCTGATCACGGTACACAAAAGTAAGAATCTCTTTCAAAATTTTAAATTCTGTGTTTTTCCTGTACTGCTTCATTTCATAAAAAAACACCCCGCGATTCTTCACGAGGTATTCCCAAATCGGCACACAAAACAAATGTCCAGATTTATTCTTCCAGCTTAATCTGCGGTTTTAACTCTTCACGGCACGTGATATCACCGTCACTTAATTTCCGGTCAGCCATTTTCAGATGAATGTCTTTTGTCCTGCTTCCTGAAATACGGAACAATTTGCTCTCTCCTTCACTGCTGAATTTATCAAAAACCAGTTGCGTACTGTTTGAAATACGCACGGCATCTCCTCCTTCAATTGCAAGTTCTACATTACTGAAGTTCACCCTGTTTGCATAATTGATTGTTATGCCCTCTTTTGACCGGAGCCGGACATTGCTGAACTGCAGATTTTCGAGTGGCATTTCCGGTATACCCTGCATCATAACAGCTTTTCCGGCTCCCTCACAAATAATATTTTTAAAGTATATATTGCGGAAGACAGGCGTCTCGTCGCTTACAGGCATTTCGTCGATCAGCAAATCGCCGGTTACCGGGTCTTTTGAGAAAGATTTTCCGCCGTAAAACATGTTGAAGCGGACCGCTTCTGTCTGAATATTCACCATCCTGATGTTTTCCATGAAAATATCTTCAACCACACCACCGCGTCCGCGTAAACTTTTGAAACGCAGGCCGCAATCGGTACCGATAAATGTACAATTCGACACAAACATTTTGCGGACACTACCCGACATTTCGCTACCCACTACAAATCCGCCATGACCATGATAAACCGTACAATCGCGAATCACAAACAATTCGGTCGGGATTCCCCGCTTACGGCCTTCTTCACCTTTTCCCGATTTGATGCAAATGGCATCGTCACCAACATCGAAACTGCAATTGGTAATGGTTCCAATCCGGCAGGATTCCAGATCCAAACCGTCGCCATTCTGAGAGAACCACGGATTCCGGATGTTCAGGTTACGCATTGTCAGATGCTCACACATCAGCGGATTAACATTCCATGCCGGTGAATTCTGAAAAGTAACCCCTTCCAGTAAAATCTTCCGGCAATTCACCAGGCTGACCATAACCGGCCTCAGAAAACGTTTGAACGGCTGCATATTTTCCAGCGTCGGATTCCGGGGAAGCAGTTCCCGTTTCTCATTACCAATCATAGACGACTCTGACGGATACCAACGCTTATTGTCTACGACCACCCCACCGGAGGCGACCTGTGCTTTCCATTGTTTTTCGGTTAGTTCTTCGCGTTGAAATCCGCTCCAATATTTACCATTCCCATCAAAAATTCCACTTCCGGTAATAGCCACATTCTCCAAATTTCGACCTGTAACCGGCGACTGACAGCGAATAGCCTGCACTCCTTCAAAATAAGATTCGACCAAAGGAAAATCATTGATATCTTTACTAAACTGAACAAACGCCCCGTTCGCGAGGTGCAGGTTCACATTGCTTTTCAGCGTAACCGGCCCGGTGAGCCAAAATCCGGGAGGAACCAATACCACTCCTCCACCCTTTCGGGCACAGGTTTCAATCGCTTTTGCAAAAGCATCCGTATTTAATGTACGTCCATCAGCAACGGCACCAAAATCAGCCAGATTAAATGTATCTGCCCGGAATGACGGAACCTGAACTTCAGGCATTTCAAAAGGAAGTTTTTCCGTGGTTTTTACTTCTTCGGAAGACTGCCGGCAAGATACAAAAGCCAGCAAACAACCGCCTAACAGTATACTTTGTATATGTTTCATTTATTTACAATTACTCGTTAAAAAATAAGGAATGAAGCTGATTAAAAAGGATAGTTATTACTTCTCCCTGACTTCGTAATCAAACACATAATACCCTTCTTTTTCCGGTTCCGGTTTCCAGTCTGCAACTTTAGTCACCGTGCGCCCCGGCGGAAGGATAATACCTTTGAAAACCTTCTTTTTAACCAGCACTCCGTCCGGGGTTTCTATTTTCAGGATTAAATCAACGGCCTTTTTTTCGCCCAGATTTAAAATGATAAGCGGAATCCGGTCATCAGGCCCGTACACCATATCGACATTCCCGGAACCGGCAAGTACGGGCTGGAAAACCATTTTCAGCGTATGCCATGCTATTTTTGAATAGCCATAGTAGTCAATCAATGGTTTTTGATAGGTAGTTGTGTTGCCGCCGCCATGCAAGGTGCACCAAGCCTGCCCGTCATAATCGAGCCAACGTTTTTTCCGGTATGCCTCGTAGCCGCTAAACCCTTGCCATGCCTGACTCAGACGCCATTCATCAACATCCAGTAACCGACCAACAGATCCCTGATCATAATTGATCTCATACGATTTAATCTGGTAGGAAGGCTTTCCTTTCCTCAGTTCCCAATTGGGCTGACCGGCCGATTCTTCGCTTTCATAATCGAAATAAGCCCGGTCCTTACTATTTAAATAATCTGTTCTGAAGCCTATTTTCCGCCATCCCATATCCCCGTTATAACTTTTGGGAAACGGATATTGCCTGATTGCTTCCCAGTTGGCTCCATAGCCTGTGGCATGGTCGAAATTTCCCCGGCAAATCATGGGGGCTGTCCATACTGTTTTTTCAGTAATTGTGTCGCCCCGTAAATTACGCGTTCCTCTATCATTCGGGATGCCATCGCCAAGGACATCGTTTGCCCCGACCGGAACTATAAGACGACTGGGGTCGTTCGGATAAATTGCATCATAAACCTCCGTCATCCACGGCAAAGCTTCTTCATCATATCCTTTGAACTTCGGATGGTTACCTACCTGCCACATGATAATGGACGGATGGTTTCTTACCTGTCTGACATACTGAGGGAGCCCGTCGATGTCAAGGGCCCAGGGCGTACCTGTACGAACCCACGCCGAGGTTGTCCACTGGAACATCACGCCAAGCTGGTCACCGATTTCTGCCAGTCGCGGATCGTTTATCCCGCCTTTCAACCCGTGATGAACACTCATGCGGATAGTATTGGCATTCATCCGTTTAATCATTTCTATTTCCTTAACCAGCCAGTAGTCATCGGCACAACTGACTGTCCGGGCAATATCTTCCAGCGGATATTTGTACCCAAAAAGCAAGGCGCCGTTCATCACCTCCGGTTTGCCATTGATCCGGAAAGTACCTCCTTCCTGACTGATCGTCCGGATTCCGGTGGTTATTACATAGTCATCCAGCTTCTTACCGGATTCATCTTCCAAAGTACAAACCACCTTGTACAGGTTCGGAGTACGATACGTCCATAAGTCCGGATTCTCTATTTCAATATCTTTTTCAAGTTTGAAATTATTATACAAACGAATAGTAACCGGGAACGACTGACGGGCAACCGGCGTACTGCTTTCTTCCGGAAACCATTTGAAAACCTGAACATCCAGTTTTCCATTAAATGCCTGAAACAGTTTCACTTCCCGTTCTTCCTTCTGCCAGTCGTCGTTTCGCAGTTCAGCCTGCAGGTTTACGACAGCCTTTGTGCCGGAAAGCGATTTTGTATACACGAACACGTCATCGATATACCGGTCGTTGCGGAAATCGATCCAGCTTCGCCCGGCAAAGGCGCCGGTATATTCATCGGAAGCAGAATGCCGGTTGGTATGCTGAATACGATTCGGATAAACCCGCACACATAGGATATTATCCTGAAGAGGCTTTAAATACCGGCTGATATCTATTTTCACCGGATGCCTGTTATGCTGAACATGCACTACCTCTCCGTTCACCCACACTTCGCCTCCGGGGTCGATCGTTTCAAAATTCAGTACAGCCGCTTTAAAATCCGGGACTTTAATTATTTTCCGCATGTACAATGATTCATCCTTAAACCGGTCGCCTCCGAGCGGATAGGGAATAGTCCGGTTATCCCACAGAGAATCGTCATAGTCAATGGTTTGCCAGTTTTTAATATCCGGCTTTATTTTGAAGTTTTCAAACAAAAAGGTATGGATGTAAAAAGGAATATCGCGGGAATTGGGTTGACCGGTAAACTCTCCTTTTGTATACTGAACTCCTTCCAGATCGTCGATACGCACTCCTTTACTTGCGGCGAAAGTCATTGAACGGACCGGCGTACCCGAACTGACCGGCTTAAAATCGACTATTTTATTGCCGTCTGCAATCAGGTTATATTTCGAATTTTCAAGATCGAGATCAATCTGAACGCATACCCATTTGCCTTGGGGAATATTTTGCTGATCAACGGATACTGTTTCTCCAAGTTTCCAGAGGAATGTTCCTCCTTCCGGAATGTAAACCTTCAGTTTAAACAAAGAACGCCACGACTGTTCGGGAATATCTGTGGTAAACCGGGTATTATCTTCAAACAGCAAGGTTTCGTCTTTCACGGCAACATGCTTATACGAATTCCATTTTGCAATATCCGAGACACTTTCGTCATGCTGGCCATCCTTATATCCAAGGCATTTCCAGCCGGTCAAAAGCATCCGGTTCCTGACCGATGGCAATGGCTGTGGTTTTATTCCTGAAGCAATCTGTTTTGCCTCGTCGTCAGTAATAACCAGTTTATTCCAGTCAGGATTACCGAAAAAATGCCCGGCATACTTTTCATATAATCGTAAATATTCGATACGCTGATCGGTATTGAAATATTCCGTTTCGCCTTTAAAATCTGTTTCCCCGTTTGCTTTTTTATCCGGAGTATAGTACCTGAGTTCAAACGATTCCGATAATGCCGGCTGGCTGCAAACAGGTCTGATTACGATTATCAGAAGTATTGCCGATATAACAATTTTACTTATTCTCATTTTTAATTTCAATGTTACGTTTTTTCCGTCCCCTTCTTTCTGAAGAGTGTAAGACACAACCAAAAATAGGGAAAACAAAACGCTTTGTAAAAATTAAATTTCTGTCCTGTTAATCATCCGCTATTTTTATTCTGGCTATATCAGACTTACTCCCCATTCTTCCGGTATAGGGCCGGATGGAAAAACGGAAGTCCGCCTTTTCTGCATTCAGTATATATTGTTTTAAAGGACCCGGGCCGCAACTTCTGCCTCCCAGGCCGCAGTGCTGCATATCTATTGTCAGGATCGTTTCACTGCGGCGTTTCAGTTCGTACGGATGATTCGCACGGAACAAATCGGAAGGCGTATAATGCAACGCACTGAAATTCAGAAGAGAATCAGCAACAATCATCATACCAGTGCCATTGTGATCGGTTACCGCAAACCAGCGTACCGCACACCGGTTACCGCATTCCTGCGGATGAATGTACGGAACAAACATCTGATCCACCGTATTCTCGTACTGCCCGATTGCCGCCGATCGCATACGGTCTCTGTAATTTTCGTGAGGTCCTGCTCCGTAATAACTTACATCTTCAAAACCTTCGTTCATCTGCATCAGGAAACCAAGCCGCGGTAACGGACAAGCCAGGGAACCGGGATCAAAACGGGTATTTACTTCAATAAAACCATTCCCGTAAACCTTGTAAACAGTGTTTTGCCGGACTGTATATCCTTTCGCCGATCCGGAAAGGATATCCGCTTCTATTTCAATAAATCCCGGATGTTGCTTCACTGTAATGCTTTTTACATCAGGGATCATCGTGAAACTTAAACCGGCATCTTCCCATTGTTTGACAAACTCTTTCCGGTCGTTATCTGTCGGTGCCCGGTAAAGGTTCAGAACAGGGCCGGCAACCCGCTCATTCGTAACCGTATCCTGAAAGATAAAATCTGTTTCCCGGTGCAGCCCGTAAATTGCCTCCGGTTTTGTTTTTAATATACTGGTTCCGAAATAGTTCAAATCAGTTATAGTTCCGGCCTTTTTATTAAAACGCAACTCAAATATTTTTCCTGATATGCTGATCCAGTCTCCCGTTTCCGAAAGGACAGGAGTATCGAGCGACTGAGAAGGAACCGGTTCAACCACAGGAACATTAAACGGCACAGGCAATTGTTCCCATGCGACAACATGTCCGCGCGATGCCCATAACTCGTCTGTTTTCAGCTTAAAAATGATTTTCAAAAAATATTCGCTTCCGGCTTTCAACTCAGGTTTTTCAAACGGAATAACAACGGTTGCCGATTTTCCGGGTTCGAGGTCAAAATGATCGAGGTCTCCGGCTTCGATAATAGTCCCGTCGCAGGACAGTTCCCAGCTTAAACCGAATTTACCGAGATTGGTAAACCGATATTTATTCTGAATGGAAACTTTCCCGTTCAGCAGGTCAACGGATCTGACTGCAATATTCTGATAAACTTTTTTAACCTCTTCCATTTTTGGAGTAATACTCCGGTCGGGAGTTGTCAATCCGTTTATACAGAAAGTCCAGTTGGTCGGCCGGTCGCCGTAATCGCCGCCGTAAGCATAAAAATATTCACCGGGTTTTCCCGGAACTTCCTTTTTCAGGCCCTGATCTACCCAGTCCCAGATACAACCTCCGATTAAGCGTTTATACTTTTCAATAACATCCTGGTATTCCTGAAGATTGCCTACCGAATTTCCCATTGCATGAGCATATTCACAAATAAAAAAAGGTTTCGGATTATCCTGTTTTCCAATCTTTTCCAGCTTATCAATCCCCGGATACATACACGATTCGATATCGGCAAATTTATTGTTCCGCTCGTAATGCACCGGGCGAACCGGGTCCAGTTTTTTCAGTTCGTCACGGCAGGCTGCAAAATTTTCGCCCGGCCCGGCTTCATTTCCCAATGACCAGATGATAACCGACGGATGATTTTTATCTCTCTGAGCCATCGCCATCACCCGTTCGACGTGGGCTTTTCGCCAACGGACATCATTCGAAAGTGATTCCTTTCCGTAGCCCATTCCATGTGTTTCAAGGTTGGCCTCGTCAATCACATAAATTCCGTACCGGTCGCACAATTTGTAAAAGTCGGGATGATTTGGATAATGGGACGTCCGTACTGCATTAATGTTGAACTGTTTAAAAAGGATGACATCTTTCAGCATACTTTGATACGAAACATACCGGCCGTTCGACGGGTCGAACTCGTGCCTGTTTACTCCTTTCAGCAGGACACTTTTACCGTTGATCAGCAATTGCGAGTCCTTAATTTCAATTCTGCGGAAACCGGCAGGAGTAGCTATTGTTTCGGTCGTTTCGCCCGATGCGTCTTTCATTACCAAAACCAGTTGATACAAATTCGGATCTTCGGCTGACCACAATTCCGGATGATCAATTTTTGTACTGATATTCAACTTCTTATCTATCGGAACCGCTTTAAAATGACTGACAAATACCGGTTTTTCGCCGTGATAAGTTTGCCGGTCCTTTACCAGGTATCCCTCAACAGAAACATCTCCGCGATACCCGTTATTCCGGAATGAAAGATTTGTCTTCAGCACTGCTGAACTAAAATCATCATTCAGATCGGACTGAATAAAAAAATCGGCAATATGAAACTTCGGAACGGCAAACAGGAATACATCACGGAAAATTCCGCTCAGTTTCCAGAAATCCTGGTCTTCCATGTAACTTCCGTCGCTCCATTCATATACCTCGACAGCCAGCATGTTATTCCCTTTTTTTATATACGGGGTAACATCGAATTCCGCAGGGGTCATGCCATCCTGACTGTAACCGACCTTTTCGCCGTTAACCCAGACATACATGGCAGACTGAACCCCTTCGAAATGCAGATAAATTTCTTTCCCATCCCAGGAATCGGGAACAGTAAAAATTCGTCGGTAAGAACCGACCGGGTTCGGTATCTTTTGAGAAGTCCATCCTGCCGGCGCAGGTTTCATCACGGAAGGAGGACTTTTGACAAAAGGATAAGTCTCGTTTGTATAAATCGGGATTCCGTATCCCGCCAGTTGCCAGTTCGACGGAACGGTTATGCTGTCCCAGTAACTGACATCGAACGAAGGCTTGTAAAAACCGACCGGACGCATATCAGGATGCTTCTCCCAGTTAAACTTCCAGATGCCGTTTAAACACAGATAATAAGGCGAGCTGTTTGCATCGTCAGCCAAAGCCTGGGAAATACCGGCATACGGAATATACGTGCAATGCGCCGCTTCCTTGTTAATGCCGGTAATTTGTTCATTTTCCCAGTCGTGTTGCTGTGCCTGTCCCCGATAAACCAGAAAAAAAAAGATTAAGAAAAAAACTTCTGCTGCAATTCTGTCAATCATATTTTTTCACTGATTTTTAGTGCTGCCGGCAAATCCATAAACAAGACCGTATGCGGATGGCGCCGTAATATTGTTGCAGGACAGGCTGTGGAAATTTCGTCGTTCAGTGTCTTTTCTATTGCCACTGCTTTTCGTTCATCCGGAACGACACAACATATCGTCTTACATCTCATAATCGCCGTAATAGTAAGCGATACAGCCTGTTTCGGAACATCATCAAGTGTCGGGAACCAACCTTCGCCAAGTTGCTGCCTGCGGCAGATTTCGTCAAGATCAACTACTTTAATCAGTTTCGGATCATTGAAATCGGCAACGGCAGGATCATTAAAGGCAATATGCCCGTTTTCGCCAATGCCGATACATGCCACATCAATCGGGTGACTTTCCAGCAGGCCCGAATACTCAGCCAACATTCCTTCCATGTCTTTTGCATCCCCGTTTATTAAATATACTTTCCCTGGTTTCACGATGTTCAGGATTCTCTCCTTCAAATATTTCCGGAAACTGGCTGAATGCTGGTCCGAAATGCCCATGTATTCATCCAGATGAAAAACCGTCACTTTTGACCAGTCGATTTTTTCGTCTTTTAATGCTTCCAGGAAAGTAAACTGGGAAGCACCGGTTGCCAGGATCAGATTTGCCGACCCTTTTTTCCGAATTGCTTCATTCAACTGATCTTTTACAAACCCGGCAGCAGCCTGACCCATTTCTTTGGATGTGCGGAACAACTGAACGTTCAGAAGTTCCTTTTTAAATGATTTTAATGCTTGAATCATCACAAATAAAATTTAATATTTAATGTAATTTACTGGCAACAATATGTCCATTGATAATTGTTGTTTTAATATCGATATCTTCATCAAAAATGACCAGATCTGCATCTTTTTGCGGCGTAAGCGAACCTTTCCGGTTACTGACACCACATATTTGTGCAGGTGTCGAGGTCATCATCTGAACGGCATGTAACAAAGGAACACCGGCCAGACGAATCGTGTTTCTGACCAGCAAATCGGTTGTTGCCACGCTACCGGCAAAAGAAGTACGGTCGGGCAATTTGGCCACTCCGTCCTCAACAATCACCTTTATCCCGTCTTTCATGCTCCCGAGAATGCTTTCACCGTCCGGTTGTCCTGCAGCACGCATCGAGTCAGTGATCAGGGCAATACGGGAAGGCCCTTTCTGCTTATATATCAGTTTTAACAAATCAGGCGGAAGATGAATTCCATCTGCAATAATCTCAACGGTCAGCTGGTCGTAAAGGAATGCACTTTCAATTACACCGGCATACCGGAACGCATTCCGTCTCATTACTCCTGACATTCCTGAATAAAGATGGGTAACGTGCGTGTAACCGTATTCAAGAGCCTCGGCTATTATATCAGAAGTTGCATCGGTATGGGCAATCGACGGAAGAATATTTCTTTCAGTCAGGGCACGGGCAAACTCCATTGCTCCTTCCAGTTCTGGTGCAGCACTCCACCGGATGATATCCGGTGAGAGACGCAGGATTTCTTCATATTCTTCTTTTACAGGATTGCGGATAAAACGAGGATCCTGAGCCCCTCGCTGATTCATTGAAAAAAACGGTCCTTCCAGATGAATGCCCAGAAACTGAGCTCCTTCCCTGTTTTCTGTTTTTGCCTGCCGGTAAGTCCGGAACAATGAGCATAACTCATCTTTCCGGCAGGTAAGCGCTGTCGGAACCATCGATGTAGTTCCATGCAGGGCATGAACTTTTGCAGCTTCAAGGAAAGCCTCAACGCTGCCATCCATAAAATCATACCCACCGCCTCCGTGTGTATGAATGTCGATGAACCCGGGAGAAACATAACATCCGCCTGCATTGATAATCCGGGCTTCCGGAAAATCAATATCACCCTGACCGATCCGGACTATTTTCCCGTTCTCAATCAGGATAGTCCCGTTTTCGATATAACGGAAAGGCGTTACAAGTTTCCCGTTGTATATTTTAATTCTTCCCATATAATCTTGATTTATTTCTGATTTCATCTGTTTGTAATCCGTACCTCCGGTTTCCAGCTTTTTATTCTGTAACCGTAAATTGCATAAAACACAAGATAAATGTAGTACGGAATCAGAATGATATAAGCGAACCGGACATGATATAAATCGGCCAGATAGCCATATAATACCAAAGCCAGTGCATTCCCGCTCAATCCCATGATCATAACTGATGAACCCAGTTTGGTGAATTTGCCAAGTCCCCGGATGGCCAGCGGCCATATTCCCGCATAGACCAACGAATTGGGCAGTCCAAGTGCGCATAAAAACCAGATGGATATTCCGGTATGATGCCCCAGAAAGTTAACCGTTCCGGGAACGAACAGAACACCCAGCGAAAGTATCAAACCGGTTATCGTACATATAACCAGCGCTTTCTGCTGACTGATAAAACGGGGGATAGCAATAATTCCGAGGATATACCCGATCATTGTTGCACCTAATGTATACGACGGAAATGTTTTCGCTTCCAAAAGATTAATACCCATTGATTTTGCATAACCGATAATGGTATCGATGGCAATAACCTGGGTTCCGACATGAAAAAAAATGGCCAATGCTCCCAGAATCAGGTAAGGATACTGGAATATACTTGTTTTTTCAGATCCGGTTGTTGTTTCTTCATCCTTATTTGACTGTTCGGTATTAATTTCCGGCAGAGGAGAAAACCTGATTCCGATGCCGACCGCAAGAAGAAGTACGCCTAAAAAGCTGTAAGGCCATATTACCCGGCGGATAAACTGATCCAGAAGAGCTGCCTTTTCCGCTTCACCCAAAGTGCCGCTTTCGAGCAAGTTGAATAATTCATTATCAGAAACTTTAAGAATCACAGCAGCAAGAGCCAGCGGGGCTATTATGCCTGCAACCTTATTGCAGATTCCCATTATACTGATCCGTTGTGCAGCACTTTCGATAGGACCGATAATGGTTATATACGGATTTGCCGCCGACTGCAGTAAAGCCAGTCCGGTTCCGATAAAAAACAGGCCCAACAGGAAAATGGCGTATTGCCGGCTCAGTGCTGCCGGAATAAAAAGAAAAGCCCCGGCCGCCATAACAAAGAAACCGATCATAATTCCTTTCTTAAATCCGTATTTTTCAAGTATAAATGACGACGGAACCGACATAAAAAAATAGGCGATATAGAAAGAAAAGGCAACAAGGTACGATTCAAAGTTGGTTAACTCACAGGCGATTTTAAAATACGGGATCAGGATAGAGTTCACCCATGAAATAAAACCAAAGGTGAAAAACAAGAACCCGATAATGGCTATCGAAATTGCAGTCGACCATTTTTTCTGTACTTCCTCCACAGAATCGTTAGTAGCATTTTTCATAAACTCCGGCTATTCAAAAGAAGACTTTATAATACTGGTCGTCGCACCTTTCAGTTCCAGATCAACAGGCTGATTCGTTTTCCAGGAGCCACCGGTAAAATCGGGGAACCGGATCGAATTGGAATTATGGGTCACAGACCAGCAGCTTAACGGTGTCAGCGAACTCCAGAGGGCGGCATCGTACACATTGATGTCAAGCGGCAAACCATTCCGCAGGCAATCGATCATTCGCCAGTCCATTGTAAAATCCATTCCTCCGTGACCGCCAACCGCTTTGGCCGTTTTACCTATGTGCCTGATCAGTTCAGGAGTATACTTGTCCTCAAACTGTTTCATTTCTTCATCACTGATCCATTCATGCCCAAAAGCGATTTTCGGGGGTAACGGATATTTTTGAGCCATCCCCTTAGTCCCGCTCAGAAGATGTTTCCGGTCATAAACCCGCGGAGAAGTCACATCATGCTGTATCATAATCGTTTTCCCTTTGAACGTGCGGATGATGGAAGTATTCATATTTCCACGGAACGGTTTCCCGACAAATTCCTGGTAAAAAGGATCTTTTGCTGCAAGTTCCTTTGCCTGTTCCGCCATCTGGAAATCGTCGGACGACATCGAACTCATATACATCAGCCGGTCGCCCCTGTTCACGTTTAACGCCTGGCAAACAGGTCCGAGTCCGTGCGTGGGATATAAATTTCCGCTTTTGAAATTTTCCCGTAACCTCCACATGGTCGGATTCTTTTTGAAATTTTCCCGGTAATGAATATATGCGCCTTCGGCATGGACCAACTCACCAAAAACACCTTCACGTACCATATTCAGGGTAAGCATCTCAAAAAAATCGTAACAGCAGTTTTCCAGTTGCATACAATGCTTTTGGGTGCGCTCGGAGGTTTCAACCAGTTGCCAGCATTCTTCCAGATTCCGGGCAGCCGGTACCTCCACGGCAACATGCTTTCCGTGTTCCATTGCATATACGGCTATCGGTGTATGCCATTTCCACGAAGTGGCAATATAAATAAGGTCAATGTCATCGCTTTCGCACATTTTTTGCCAAATCAGTTCATCGCCGTAATATTCCCTGGCCGCAGGCCGTCCGGCCTTCTGTAATGTAGCCTGATTCGATTTTACCGCTTCTTCGCGAATATCGCACAACGCTTTTATTTCAGCTTCCTTTATGTTAGTCATCCTCACAACGGCAGAACTTCCCCTGCTGCCAATCCCGACGTATCCGATACGAACGACAGGAATGGCCGGTGCAGCATATCCGCACATATTAAAAACCTGCTTTCTTTCCTTTTCCTTTTTTTGTGTATTGATTACTGCATCATTCAGCTCCTCCACACTGCCATAACCAGTAACTGATGAAAACAACAATCCCGAACACAATGCGGTATCCTTCAAAAAATTACGCCTGGTTTTATTCATTTTTTCTGATTAAAAACTGATTAAAATTTATTTCAGAAACTGTTCAAAAAGACCTGAATCATCTGTATTCGTCACCCTGACTGCCAGCTTGTATACTGGCAATAAGTAATCAAAAACAACCTGGCTCACAGTCTTTCTGAACAATTTCTTTTTTACGGAATGTAATTTACCATCCTGTGTTTTGAGAGAAATCGGAAGAATCTTTCATCCGGTCAATTTCAGCCTGGGGAATCGGGAATAAATTGTGTTTCTCCGAAATATTGTCTTTTGCGTCGGCATTGTACAACTGGTTTCTTTCGATCAGTTTGCCGGTACGAATCAGCGTAAAACGTCTGTTTTCTTCACCGAGCAATTCACGGGCACGTTCATCAAGAATAAAATCTATTGAAACGTCGGCAGCCGTAATTTCAGAGGTATGAGCCCTGTCTCTCAACACATTGATATCGTCGGCAGCTCCGGAAAGATTGTTCTGGTAAAACCTGGCTTCAGCCCTGAACAAATAGGTCTCGGCCAGCCTCATAAACGGGATGTCTTTATCGCTGTAACACTCGCTCAACGTTCCGACATTGAAAACATCCATAAACTTGGTTGGCATAGGATACAAATAGTTCTCGTTAGCAGAAGTAACAGCAACGGTATCACCGACTTCCACTTCTTTTGTAACACCGTTTACCACCTGGGTAAGCGGAGTTCCGGCAGCCTTTAACTTATTAATTGTTGAACTGTCGTTATAACGCCAGGTCCGTTTAATTGCATATTCCGACCCACGGTCATCATTCCCGTCGATCAAACTCAGGAAATACGATGAAGGTCTGCCGTACAGTTTTCCCCTCTGCCAGTAATCCAGACTGTATGTCAATCCGGTTACCTTTGTATATTGGTTCAGCCACCAGCATTTCAGATAATGGCTGTTTCCTTCTGTATTATATTTATCGGCAGCCTGCACGGCCCATATTGTTTCATAATTTCCTTCCCAGCGGTTAATATTTCCATCCTGGAACAAATCGGTCCAGGCTGATCCCGATTCATCTTCATTCACTCCGAAACGTTCTGTCATCAGGTGATAAGTTCCGCTTCCGATCAGAGCAGTTGCCATTTGTTCTGCTTTTGCATATTCATTGAGGGTCAGATAAACCTGGCATAACAGGTGTTGTGCCGCACCTTTACCAATCTCGCCTTCCCGTTCTCCGGTTTCCTGCAAATCGTCGATTGCATTGGTCAGGTCTTCTGCGATCTGCGCCAGTACTTCAGCTTTCGGTGTTCTTACATAATCGGTTTTTGCTTCAGATACAGGCTCTGTTACCAACGGGACATCGCCATAAGCCTGAACAAGGTAAAAATACCACCATGCCCTGAAAAACAAGGCATTCCCGATTATCCTGTTCTTTTGTGTATCGGATTCCCAGGTTGGCAGATCAATATTCTTCAGAATAGTATTTGCTTTCCCGATTGCGGCATAACAATCCGTCCACACGTTCAGAACCAGGGTATTCTCCGCATTCCAGTTCGAGTTGTAACTGGCTGCTGTTTCCTCGTCGGTCCGGTAATCAGTAGCGCTGGGTTCCACCACATCGGTTCCGAGTTGCCATGTATTGTAGAATGCTGTCCGGTGATAATAAATCATATCATACATCACATCGCTGTATAATGCAACCACGGCAAGGTCCATTCCGTCCGTCGTGTTGTAATAGTTTTCTTCAGAATAAAACGTCAATGCTTTTTCATCCAGAAAGTCATCGGAACAACCGGCCGTAAACAACACAGAAACAACAGCCAGTACTATAAAATATCGATATATAATAGTTCTCATAGTTTATTTTTTTGCTTCATTAAAAACTAACATTTAGTCCAATAATATATGACTTTGTCATCGGATCAGTTGATGTGGTTGTTTCCGGATCATACAGCGGCCAGTCGGTTATTGTAACCAGATTGGTTGCATTCAGATACAGATAAACCTTATCAATGCCGAGACCGATTTTACCCGTCAGGCTTTTCGGGAACGTATACCCGAATGTTAAATCCTTCAGTCTGATATAATCTGCGTTGCAATACCCTGCCAGGTAATTATAGGTACTTGTCCGGTTATATATTCCTGTAGGATACTTGGTACTTGGTTTTTCAGGCAGCCAGTAGTCAACATCCAGCATGTTCTCGTATGTTGATTTCAGGTTTCCGTAGTGCATCGTGTGATAGCCGGTCACTCCATGAACACCCTGAACAAAAAAGCTCAGGTTAAATCCTTTATACTGAAATGAATTCGTGAATCCCCAGATAAAATCAGGGTTTTTCTTTCCGACAATCTTCCGGTCGTATGAATCGATTGTATTGTCAGGCTTACCGTCAGGGCCACTGATATCCTTTACTCTAACGCTTCCGGGTTCGGCTGAAGGCATGCACGAATTGGCTATATCATCTGTTTCCTGCCATATTCCGTCGAACACATAATCGTAATAAACATTTATGGGTTTGCCGATAAACCAACTGTTCCCGAGGTCATCTTTCTTATCACCATACAAGTCAACTATTTTGTTTTTATTATACGACATATTCAGGTTGGAAGTCCATTTGAAACCATTTGCCCCGGAAATATTGATGGTATTCAGTGTAAACTCAACTCCGTCGTTCTGCGTCTTCCCGATATTATCATAAATCGAGCTGTACCCGGTAGTATAGGGGATTCCTCTTGTCAGCAGCAAATCACTCGTCCGGGTATGATAATATTCAACAGCACCGGTAATCCGGTTATTAAAGAAACCGAAATCAATGCCGATATTGGAAGAAGTTGTTGTTTCCCAGCCTAATTTGCTGTTTGCAATTGTCTCCGGATAAAAACCATAAACCACATCGGTTGAAGAACCGAAAGCATAAGGAACAGATGTCCCGATTTTTGCTTTTGATGAATATGGATCGATCGACTGGTTGCCATTCTTACCCCACGACAGGCGTAACTTGAGCTGGGAGAGAAAATCAATCCCCTGCATAAAATTTTCCTGGGAAACCCGCCATGCAATTGCTGCCGAAGGGAAATTCCCGTATTTCTTATCCACGCCAAAAACGGAATATCCGTCACGGCGATAGGTCAGGGTCAGCAAATATTTTTCTTCGTAATTGTAATTTAACCTTCCCATAAGCGAAGTCATCGACCAGCGACTGGCGTCGGAAGATGGTGGATTGCTATTTGAAGCAGCACTAAGGTTATTGTAAGTCAGGTTATCATTTAAAAAGCCATACGCCGAAGCTGACAATGCTTCATATTTGTCCCTCTCAGCACTGTACAAACCGGTAAAATAAAAAGAATGCTTCTTTATTGTTTTTTTATAGTCAACTACATTTTCGAGCAGCCACCGTACCTCATTCGAGGTTTTCTTTTCTGCTGTTCCCTTGTAATCGCGGCCTTCCGCAGTTTCCTGGCCGTAATAGGAATTCGATTTGTCATTCTTAATAATATAGCCGTAGCTGATTTTGTAGTTCAAACCGGAAACCGGCAACTGTATATCTGCATATATGTTTTCGTTAATGTATGTTTTACCGGTATTAAACGTAGCGTCATCCGAAAAATAAGTCATCGGGTTAACGACATAATTGGTATATGACTCAATAGGAAACACATACGTATTCCCGTCAGGATCTTTGGGCGACATATACGGATTTAAATAAGACAAATTGCACTGGTTCCCTGAAGAACCTGTTGTATTATCGTCAACCACCTGTAAATTGTTCCCGATCTTCAGCCACTCCGTAAATTTTTTATCAATATTTATCCTGACATTTTTACGTTTAAGATTGTAATTTCCCTCAATGTGGTCATGGTCGAGATAGCCTGCCGATAAAAAGTAATTCAACGAGTTTTCTGAACCTGATACACTTAAATTGTGTTCCAGAACCATGGCATTTCTAAAAACCAGATCCTGCCAGTCGGTAGTTTTACCTGAACTGTAATTCAAATATTCCTCATCTTGTAAAACATCTTCCGGATCATAACCCAGCCCGGAATATTCAGCAAACTTTTCCCTGTAATAAAGGTATTTTTCAGGCGACATATAATCGATTAAATGAGTCGCCTTTTTAACTCCATAGTAAGTACTGTAGTTGACTTTGGGCTTTCCCTGTCCCCGTTTTGTAGTAACCAGAATAACCCCGTTTGCACCTCTTGATCCATAGATGGCAGAAGAAGAGGCATCCTTTAGTACATCAATCGACTCAATATCATTCGGATTAACGTAGTCGAGAGATCCCGGTACCCCGTCAATTACCACCAGCGGTTCGTTACTTGCCGAAATTGAATTCAGCCCGCGGATATAAATATCGGGTGAAGCTCCCGGCTCAGAACTGCTTTGCGAAATTGTAACACCTGCAATGTTTCCCTGAATTGACTGAAGGGCATTCGTCGACGGACGATTCTCCAGTTTTTCGTTCGAAAAAGAAGTAACAGAACCGGTAACATCACTTTTTTTCATGGTACCGTAGCCAACGGCCACTACTTCTTCCAGGTTAACGTTCTCTTCCTGAAGAGAAACATTTATCTGAGTCTTTCCGCCTACCTTTACTTCCATTGTTTTCATTCCCACAAAAGAAAAAACCAGCGTGGCATCAGAAGGAACCTTCGGCAGGGAATAAACACCGTTCGCATCGGTAATGATTCCCTGGGTTGTGCCTTTTACCGCCACCGAAACGCCGGGTAACGGGGAGTTGGCCGAGTCTGTCACACGACCCGAAACAGTCAGTTTTTGCTGACCGGCAGAAGATGAAGCGCCCTCTTTTTTGTACAAAAGGACCTGACGGTCGTCGATGCTGTAACTTACATCAGTTCCTTTGAGCAACTGAGCCAGGATTTCATCAATAGTTTCGTCCTTTACCGAAATATCCCGTTTCAACGATTTATCAATCGTTCCGCTCTCGTAAATAAATACAAAACGACTTTGGTTCTCAATCTCCAGCAATGCCTGTTCTATCGTTACATTCCGGAGAGAAAGGTTCAATTTCGTATTCTGCGAATACGTCGCGGCCGAAACGGCCAAAGTCATTACCATGGTTAGCAAAATCGTTAATTTCATAACTAACAAAAATTTGGTGATGTCCCGCTTAAAAACGGAGTCATCATTTTTCAACTTTTTTTTCATAAATTTGAAAAGTTAACAGATTAAAAAATGGCCTTTTGCGAGGCAGTTAACAACTCTGAAGACTGGTTATGGTTGGCACTTTTAACCAGTCTTTTTTTATTTATTCTAATTCATTGATTATTATTTAATTTAAAAAATACAATCCCGTTTTTTTCTTCATAGTTTCCATCAGAAATAGTCGTTAAAGTGTGCAGAACCCGCCGGTAATTATCTTTCAGATCAAGTTTCCCGGATATCTTCCGGCTTTCAGCTTCATCGGTCCATTTAACCTGAACATTGTAATAACGGGAAATACGCATGAGTACCGAAGGAAGAGGTTCGTCGGTAAAAATAAAAAGTCCGTCAATCCAGGAAGTGTAATTTTTTACATCCACATTTGATACGGTAAACGAATGGTCAGCATCCGATACAACAACACGCTGATCCGGTTTCAGCAGCACATCGCTGCCGAACACGGCATTCCCGAGACTGAGACGGACAGAACCTTCAACCAGAACGGTTTCTTCATATTTATCATCAGGATAGGCTTTTACATTAAAAGTCGTTCCCAGCACTCTGATGTCCGAATGGTCTGTTGCTACGATAAACGGTTTTGTCTTGTCTTTGCTTACCTTAAAAAGGGCTTCACCCTGCAAACGCACTTTACGTTTTCCTCCTTCAAACGTGGTCGGATAAATCAGACGGGAACCTGCATTAAGCCAGACTTCCGTCCGGTCCGACAACACAATTTTCGATGTCTTACCAAAAGCTACGACCAGTTGGTTCGTTGCATCATCATTTTTGGTTTCTCCTTTTTTCGATACAAGTTTATCATCAATTTTCAACTGCCGGCCGTTCTGTTCGTATACGATTTCCGGCTGGTCTGAATGAATACGTATTTCGTTCCCGTTATCCAGTGAAAGCTTTGTTTCGGTAAAATTCTGTTGTTTATAAGACGCAATAAATTTCTTTCCTGATATGTCGGTTACATAGTAATAAATGCCTGAAACCATTGCAAGCAACAGAACAGCGGCAGCGGCATATTTGAAAACCGGCCCGGACAGTCTTAACGGACGGCTTTGCCTGCGGTACAAATTTTTAGCTTCTTCCCACAGTTGCAGTTTCCTGGCAAGGGTTGTTTCCATCTTCTCATCATCAAACAACCTGACTATTTGATACGCTTTCCGGAAAATCTTCTTTTGTTCCGGGTACTCATCAAGCAACTGCTGATAATAACTGTCCAGATCGGGTCTTTCGGATCTGGCCCAACTGCAAAAGTCGGGATCGTCGAGATAATCCTCCAGCGAATATGTTCGAAATTCTGCTCCCATATATTTTGTGATTCATTATTAAGTAGCACTTAACAGACAGGCATAGACAAAAAAACGGAAATTTTTTATCCGGACAAACAGGAATACACACAAACATCTAATTAAAAAGCAGTTGGCAGAGTATAAAAAGAACGAAGAATACTGAAGAAAATCAGGTTCGAATATTCTTCACCAAATGTTGCCCTGATCGATTTAATGGTGCGGTAAACCAGGGTCCGGGCTGATTCCACACTGATCTGCATCAGTTCTGAAATCTGTTCATAATCAAAACCACAATTAAATTTCAGGTACAGGGACTCCTTCTGACGGACAGAGAGGTCTTTCCTGACCATATCCAGAAATCGGGAACGAATTTCCTCTGTTTCACTGGCGATCAGCGAATTTTCTATTGAATATGTTATCCGGAAGTCTGTTCCACGGTGCTCATCAACAAATACCAGCTTCCTGTTTTTCCGGTACTCATACAGCATCTGGTTCCGAAGTGCCTTTGTCAGATAAAATCTCAAATTGGCAACAGGCTTTTGCGATCGCCTGTTCTTCAGAATGGAGACAAACAGATTCTGAATGCAATCTTCAACCATAAACCGGTCGGACGAATATTTCATTCCGAAATTGAGGAGAATATCGAAAAACTCAAAATAAATGGAAGACAGGGCCTCATCGTCGCCTTCGATGAATTTTTGCCAAATATTTTGGTACAGATCTATTTTTCCACTGTCAGGCATGCCCGGTTTACAATTTTTTGGACGACTAAATTACGCAATTTTATTCATACATAACGGGAAACAGCCATAAGGGGAGTTTTCTTTCCGAGCCCCTGATAATCCGGATTCTTTTTCTAATTGATTAGTGGCAGATTCCTCCCTGCGGGACTGACTTCCGTAACTTTTAAGGAGAAACAGATTCCTCCCTGCGGTCGGAATGAAGTGGAGAGAGGAATCTTTTATTTTACCTGCCGGACCAAACCTTCAGGGTTTTCCGGGAAACCGGAAGGTTTAAAAAGGATAATGACATTCCCTGATCGGCTAAACATACACTGATACACTTCCAATTCAAATGCAAAAGGAATATTCCAATAAAATATCTGTAAGTTTGCAGATTGGACAAGGTTAGCAGCCGTCCTGAAACAACAAAAAGGAATATGAAATCAATAATTGAAACCCATAGACTGTATCTCAGACAGCTGGTACCCGCAGACATTTCCTCCCTCGCTCTGGTTTTGTCCGATCAGGAATCGATGAGTCATTATCCTCATGCATTTTCAGATGAAGAGGTTCGGAAATGGATAGAACGGAACGTTGAACGATATAAAAATGATGGATTTGGATTATGGGCTGTAATACGAAAAGCTGATAATCAATTTCTGGGAGACTGCGGAATTACATTACAGAATATTGATGGGGATATCTTACCGGAGATAGGTTTTCATATCATTAAAACATTTTGCAATATGGGATATGCAACGGAGGCGGCTGAAGCCTGTAAAAGATATGCCATAGAAGTATTGGGGCTTAAATCGATTTACTCTTATTCCGAAATCGAAAATAAAGCATCACAAAGGGTATCTTCAAAAATAGGAATGAATAAAATAAAAACATTCGTAAGCAATGGAACAGAGAAAGTTGTTTATGTGTATAAAGTAAGCATAGAAAAATAAAAAACAGGAAGTATAAAAATGACTAACAACAAAAAAAACGACTGGTTTACAGTTGAAAAAATTGACGACAATACTTCTGTTATCAGCGAATATAAACATTGGGAAGAAACGCACTGCTACGTGCTAAACGGAACAGAAAGATGCCTGTTAATCGACACCGGACTTGGAGTGGACAACATTGAGGAACAAGTACGAAAACTGACCGATAAACCCGTTACCGTTGTTACAACACACGTTCATTACGACCATTTCGGCGGACATAAATATTTCCCCGATTTCTATGTACACGAAGCAGAAACGGAATGGATAAACGGCGGATTCCCTCTGACTTTAGAACAGGTCCGGAATTTTCTGACAGAAGAGCCCTGCGATTTTCCGAAGGATTTTGATATTAATGACTATTTTCTGTTTAAAGGAACTCCGGCAAAAGTGCTGAAAGATAACGATACAATCGGATTGGGAGGGCGGACAATCCAGGTTTTACACACTCCCGGACATTCTCCCGGACATATATGTTTTTTCGAAAAAGAGAAAGGCTATTTATACACCGGAGATTTAATATACGTGGGGGTATTATTTGCTGATTTCCCGTCAACAGACCCTGTTGCTTATATGAATTCAATAAAAAAATTGTTGCCCTTGCCGGTAAAAAAAATACTGCCGGCGCATCACGATTTAAATGTTCCGTTGTCGATTATTAGTGACATGGACAAGGCTTTTACAGACTTATACAAAAGCGGAAAATTAAAACACGGAAGCGGAACATTTTCTTATCCGGATTTTGGAATTAGACTTTAAGATAAAAATGATTCATATTCCACAGAATAATATCAGTAGTAATTAAAAATTAGTGGCAGATTCCTTCCTCGGGTACCATTGACAGACTTCCGTAACATTAAGGAAAAACAGATTCCTCCATACGGTACCGATGACGGATTTACGTAACTTTTTATGGTGAACAGATTCCTCCCTGCGGTCGGAATGACGGTCTGCTTCCTTCCCCCTCTTTCAAAAAGGAACTGTCATTCCGATCGAAAAGAAGTGGAGAGAGGAATCTTTTATTTTACCTGCCGGTCATTTTCCGGAAACGCTGAAGGGTTAAAAAGGGATCAATCTTTGCCTCGTCTGAACACCGCGGTAACAAGTAGATGCAAAAAGTGCAAAAAATACCTCGAAAAATATTTCGTATATTTGTTTTATGAAACTTGATGCCAATAAAATAGAAACTCTAAAAATTTTCTTCGAAACGAGACCAGTTTTGAAAGCATATTTATTCGGTTCCTACGTCCGGGGAGAAGCTGATAATAACAGTGACATAGATATACTGGTAGACCTTGATTATTCACAACGAATAGGATTACAATTTATCCAAATGAAGATAGACCTTGAAAAACTTTTAAATTCCAAAGTAGATTTAGTTTCTTCAAACGGTTTGTCAAAGTATATAAAACCTGTCGTCGATCATGAAAAACAGATGATTTATGCGAGGTAAATTCGGGGACAAGGTTCGACTTCAACATATATATGATGCAATTCTTGAAATAGAATCATATCTGGTTAATACAGATTTATCAGATTTCATGGACAATTCTATGATGAGATTTGCATGTATTAAGCAAATGGAAATTATAGGAGAAGCGAGTAATCATATTTCTGATGAGACAAAATCAGAATTTTCAACCATCGAATGGTCTCAAATCGTCGGGATGAGAAACGTATTTGTACATGAGTACTTTGGAGTTGACAAAAACCTGGTTTGGGAAATTATAAAAAATGATATACCGGACTTAAAGGATAAAATAAAAGATATTCTTGATACAATGAAATAAAAACCAGGTTACAGAGCATGGTTTTGTCCGGGATTTCCCATAAGCGGAACAGATTCCTCCTCCCGGTACCGATGACTGATTTTCGTAACTTTTTAAGGAGAAACAGATTCCTCCCTGCGGTCGGAATGACGGCCTGCTCCGTGAGAGTAAAGGGGAGGAAGAGGGCGGCGGAGCCGTCCTCTTCCTCCCCTCTTCCAAAAAGGAAACGTCATTCCGATCGGAACGAAGTGGAGAGAGGAATCTCTTTCTTTTACTGCCCATCCAAACTTTTCAGGGGGGTGAAAAATCCTGAAGGTTATAGTTTTTATCTTTTTTTATTTCAGGTATTGACATTCTTTACTGCCTTTCTTAAATTAGTGCTAATTAATTTTTCACCTGACGTGAAGTTGACAAACAGGAAAAAATCCGGAACAAATAGCAGAAGGAACCAGGCGAAACAGAAATGAACGTTCTTACCGGTGATTGTTTTTCTCGGAAAAAGAAGTAGATATGCATTTTGCCCCGAAACCCCAAACGGCACGCTAATTACTAAATATCCAAACAGTTATTATGCTGCCCGAAAGCTGTGAAAAAATCACAGGGTCCAAGACGACCGTCGGAAGGTCTGTGAAAATTTCACGAGGTCCACGCCACTCGTCGGCAAGGTTCTGAAATTTTCAGAAGGCCCCCGACAGTCGTTGGCAAGGTTCTGAAAAAATCACAAGATATAATCCGGGTGTCGGTATGTTTGTGAAAAATTCACGGGTTTGCCGCCGCTTGTCGGGGACAAAAACAGAAACCGGATATTATTTAATATTTTAAAAATCACAAAAAATGGAAACAAAAACTTTTTCGCCCTTGTATGCAGCAAGGCTTTCGGTCTCAGACCTGTATTCGCTGAACAAATCGACTATCGAAATGGCACAACCCTTAAAAGAAAACATTGGCGAGGTGCCAAAGGCAACCCTGGCCTTGTTGGAAACTGCCAATACCGAAATGGGCGCTCAACTGAACAAACAGTCGAAAAGCGCGCTAACCGCCAGCCTGGCCGAAATTGACGAAGATCGGGATGACCGCTTTGCCGAAATCAAACGGAACATTACAACGGCCCTGGCAGGACGCGACGCGACAAAAAAGGAGGCCGCCGGAAGCCTGAAACTACTTTTTAATCCATACTGGAATACTGGCAAAAAAGCAATGAATACCGAAACAGCCCTGATCGCCGAACTGATTGGCAAGATCAAAGCATCGGGAAGTTTAACAAGCCAGGCCGGAACGATTGGTATCACGGACATGCTGACCGGGCTGGAGACTTCTAATAATGAGTTCGATACGCTGTATAAAGAACGCAACTCGCAGGAAGCTGCAAAAGAGGGCGTCCCGGCCAGCAGTTTAAGACCGGCCGTTGCCAAAAGTTACGAACAGTTCTGCACTGCAGTGGAACAGGCTGTAAACTTTGTTTCTAATGACTCCCTGCTTACCCTGTTTAACCAAATGGACGAACTGCGCAGTAAGTACGCCCTGCTGATTGACAAAACCGGTAACAAAGACACTAATACCGCCAGCGAACCGCAGACGGTATAACTCTACTGATACGCATTTCAGACTCCTGACAGGGTTCGGAACCCTGTCAGGAGTCTTTGGAATGACGCGATCCGGATTCTGTTTCTAATTGATTATGGACAGGTTCCTCCCTGCGGTACAAATGACAGCTTTACGTAACCTTAATAATGGGAAACAGAGTCCTCCCTGCGGCACCGATGACTGACTTTCGTAACTTTTAAGGAGGAAAAGATTCCTCCCTGCGGTCGGAATGACGGCCTGCTTCGTGAGGGTAAAGGGGAGGAAGAGGGCGGCTCCGCCGCCCTCTTCCTCCCCCCTCTTCCCCAAAGGCCCCGTCATTCCGATCGGAACGAAGTGGAGAGAGGAATCTCTTTCTTTTACCAGCCGGCCAAAACCTTCAGGGTTTTCTCCTCATTTAAGTATCGCGATAACAAGGGGAAAAAAGTTTAAAGAACAAAAAGAATGGAGATGAGCAAGACAGGATATGTTTATATGATGACTAATAAGAGCCATACAACATTGTACATTGGCGTTACAAACAATTTGTGCAGAAGAATATACGAGCACAAAAATCACCTGGTAAAAAATTCTTTTACAGATAAATATAATCTCGGATTTTGTATCTATTACGAAGAGATTCCTTTTTTTGAATTGGCAATAAAACGGGAAAAAGAACTCAAAAAATGGAGCCGTCAGAAAAAAGAAGAATTGATAAACAAAAGAAACCCGAAATGGAAGGAACTGGTTACAGAGCATGGTTTTGTCCGGGATTCTTCATAAGTGGAACAGATTCCTCCCTCGGAAAGACGCTATCCGGAATCGAATTCTTTTTCTAATTGATTAGTGATAGATTCCTCCCTACGGTATCATTGACTGACTTCCGTAACTTTTAAGGAGAAACAGATTCCTCCCTGCGGTCGGAATGACGGCCTGCGTCGTGAGAGGAAAGGGTAAGGAAGAGGGCGGCTCCGCCGCCCTCTTCCTTACCCCTCTTCCAAAAAAGGAACCGTCATTCCGATCGAAACGAAGTGGAGAGAGGAATCTCTTTCTTTTACCGGCCGGCCGATATAACCGCATCCCTGTTTCGTTCATTTTATTTAATTTCTATACTTTTGCCCTGAAAATAAATTTAAAAATGACAAAGGTAGTTATCGGTTTATCGGGAGGTGTTGATTCGAGTGTTGCTGCTTATTTGCTGAAACAGCAGGGCTACGATGTAATGGCTTTGTTCATGGTGAACTGGCACGACCGCACCGGCTCGCTTACCGGGAGTTGTACGTGGGAAGACGACGCCCTGATTGCCGAAATGGTGGCCAAAAAACTGGATATGCCTTTTAAAATTGTCGACCTCAGCAAAGACTACAAAAAACGGGTGGTCGATTACATGTTCGATGAATACAGCAAAGGCCGTACACCGAACCCCGATGTGCTTTGCAACCGCGAAATTAAATTCGATATTTTTTTGGACGAATGTCTGAAATACGGCGCCGATTATGTGGCAACCGGCCATTACTGCCGCAAAACGGAACTTATTCAGAACGGACAAACGGTGTATCGTCTTCTGGCCGGAACCGACAACAACAAAGATCAGAGCTATTTCCTTTGCCAGCTCAATCAGCAGCAACTTGCAAAGGCGCTGTTTCCGATCGGAGACATGATAAAACCGGAAGTACGGAAGATGGCTGCCGACCTTCAGTTGCCTACTGCCGAGCGCAAGGACTCGCAGGGAATCTGTTTTGTCGGCAAAGTCGATCTGCCGACCTTCCTTCAGCAGCAACTGGAACCGAAAACCGGCAATGTGATTGAAGTTCAGGCTGAATTCATGGCAAGGAAAAAGCAGGTGGAACGCTCGACCGATAATTTCAAGAAGCTGTGTTTTGCCTATCCGTACAAACCCTGGAACGGCAAAGTGATCGGCGAACACCGCGGGGCTCATTTTTACACGGTCGGTCAGCGGAAAGGACTGAACATCGGTGGTCATCAGGAACCGCTTTTTATTCTGGGAACCGATGTGGTGCGCAACATTATTTACGTGGGTGAAGGAACCGAACATCCCGGTTTGTTCAGGCCCGGTTTGTTTGTCCCGGCTAAAGAAACGCACTGGATTCGTCCCGATTTAGAGATGAAAAGCGGGGAAAAACGCCGGTACAAGGTGCGTGTGCGTTATCGTCAGCCACTCGAAGACGCAACCCTTTACCAGCGCGAAGAAGGCATCTACGTGCTTTTCGACAAGGAACAGCGCGGAATTACTTCCGGCCAGTTTGCAGCATGGTACGATGGCGACGAACTGCTCGGTTCCGGACCCATTGCCTGAAACAGGCATATAATTGATTATTGTGTTTTTAAATTGAACATGACTACGGGCACCGACATACCGATTCCTGTCCGGTTTAATCCGTTTAAACATCACCGGAACTTCATACTGGATACGCTTCGTGTCGCGTCTTCCGAAGAAATCATAAACCTGTTCGGGCCGGTATGCAACAATTACATCGACATTTACACCGGGACGATGACGCCGGAAGCTGTTGGCGAAGCTGTTATTTCCATTCTGAAAGCAAACGGGGTACTTCAGACTGAGGCGTTTACCCGCTGGGTTGCTGAAAAAAACGGATACCGGAAAATCAGGCTGGACGACCGGTCGGAATGGATTGTCCGGAAAAGCGACGAACCCGAACGCTATATTCATGTTCATCCTGCCCGGAGTGGCCGGTTTACTGTCCGGTTTAAAGGATCCACCTTAAAAACAGTTTATCTGCTGAAGATAAGCGAAACGGATTCCCCTGAAATTCCATCACCGGAGATAGTGAACCGGGTAAGGATCAGGATTGGCCTTTCACCTGTAAAAAAGCTGAAACAAAATCAGGGCATTTTAAACTGCTGCGAAAATTTTTTTGGTAAGCGCCCCTGGCATGTTTGGTGATAGCTTCACTCCGGATGAAACAATCTCTTAACATGATCTTACCTGATTCTGTTAAATTCTGTCAAAAAAGGCAGTAAAAGGATGAATTAATTTATTTTTACGAGATGTTTTTGTCGTTATTCATACAAGGGCTTATTGTGGGTCTTCTGGTCTCCGTACCATTAGGCCCGATTGGTGTTCTGGTTGTCCAGCGTACGGTAAACAAAAGCCGGAAAGCTGGCTTCTTTTCCGGTTTGGGTGCAGCAACTTCCGATTTATTTTATGCCATAATTGCGGGTTTCAGTCTTACGTTTATCATCAATTTTGTGAGGCAGCACCAGTTATTATTTCAGATAGTAGGGACAGCTGTTTTGCTTGCGCTGGGATTTTATATCTTTTTTAAAAACCCGATTCACGATTTACGAAAAACCAGAAGACGCGGCACAACTCATTTTCAGGATTATATTTCTTCCTTTCTGCTTACAGTTTCAAATCCGCTTGTCATCTTCGTTTTTATAGCGGTATTTGCCGGTTCGGGACTGGTTCTGAATGTAAAAGAGCCTTATCATGCGCTGGCAATCATCCTGGGTATATTTACCGGGGGGTGCAGCTGGTGGTTCATTCTTTCCGGCCTGGTAAGCCTGTTAAGGCACAAAATAAACCTTCGGTTCATGTGGTGGTTCAATAAATCGGCAGGTATCCTGGTCTGGCTTTTTGTGATTGTCTCGATTGTAATCGTAATTTCCAAAAACATTCAGATTTAATTATTGTTACTTGTATCGTACCGCAGATATTTTTCCCTTTCCGCAGAAAATTATTGCCGGATGGAGAATGCGGATATTTAAAATTTTATTTGGTACGTATGCCAGGCAATATTCGGAATAATTATCAGCAAAGGACGCTCCCGGAAGCAGATCTTCATGCAAATCCTGTTGTGCAGTTCCGTAAATGGCTTGATGAAGCTATTGCTGAAAAGGTGAATGAACCTACTGCTATGGTTCTATCAACTGTCGACGATCGCGACAGGCCTCACGGACGGGTTGTGCTTTTAAAGGATATAACGGACAAAGGGTTCGTGTTTTTTACAAATTACGGAAGTGATAAAGGCAAACAGATGGCGGTAAACCGTTATGTGTCGCTTACTTTTTTCTGGGCTGAAATGGAACGCCAGGTGCGTATCGACGGCAGTATCCGGAAAGTCAGCCGGAGAATTTCGGACAAATATTTTGCCGGTCGTCCGTGCGGCAGCCGCATTGGGGCATGGGCCTCGCCACAAAGTGAAGTAATTGATTCCGGAAAGGTACTGACCGACAATTTTAACAGGTATAAAGCAGAATTCGGAGAAAATATTCCGAGGCCGCCGTATTGGGGAGGATATATGGTTCTCCCCTACCGGATCGAATTCTGGCAGGGCCGTCCCAACCGGTTACACGACCGGATTTGCTACCTGGCAGATAACCGCTCGTGGAACCGTGTACGACTGGCACCCTGAAGAAGCTGTTGGAATACGGAAAAAAGGATCAGCAGATGATTCCCGGCAGCTTTGCCCCGCAGTTCAGGCAAGTACACGAATCGCTGAGACCTTTCGTATTGACAAGGTACCTGTCGCGACTGATCACTTCGTAACCGCAGAACGGACAATACGTATTGGCCTTGTCCGGGGTATGCACATTGCCTAAAAACACATAATTGATTTTTTCACGGGCCATCCGGTAAAACCGGACCATCGTTTCTTCCGGAGTTGCTTCCGTTGTCAGTTTATACTGCGGAAAATAACGGGAAAGGTGTAACGGCACATTCTTCCCGAGATTACCGGAAATCCATGAAAGCATGTCCTCAAACTCGCGGGGATCGTCATTTAGTCCGGGGATAATCAGAAAAGTGATTTCGAGGTGCGCATTACTTTCGGCAATTGTTTTTATGGTTTTAAGCACAGGCAACAGCTTCCCTTTTGAATATTTCATATAGAACCTGTCGCTGAATGATTTCAGGTCGATATTGAATGCATCAATAAAAGGAAGTATTTTCTTCAACGGATCTTCATTGATAAAACCGTTGGATACAACTACATTTTTCAGACCGAACTTCTTTGCCTCGCGGCTGAGATCGGCCATAAACTCGTAAAACGTAAACGGCTCGTTATAGGTATAGGCGATTCCTATGTTGTTTTTGATACGGGCAGCCTGCCCTGCAATTTCCTGAACCGTCATATCCTTTAGCAGGGAATAGTCGGACGGAAGGCATTGCGAGATAGAATAGTTCTGGCAAAAGCTGCAATGGAAATTACAACCGATCCCGCCAATTGATAAAATTTGTTTTCCGGGATAAAAATGGAAAAGCGGTTTCTTTTCCACAGGATCAATGTTGATCGCAGAAATTTTGTCGTAAACATGCGTGTACAATTTCCCGTTTTGATTCTCACGAACCATACAATTGCCCGTATCGCCCGGATTTATCCTGCAAAACTTCGGACAAAGCCGGCATTGTACCACTTTATCCGGTAATGACTTATAAAACAAGGCCTCCTTCATGTTTTTGTTTTTCCCAAATTTATGAAACAGCCCCGGCAAATAAAATTATCCTGAGGCCAAAAGCACATTCCACATCATTCTTTTACCGGTTTTTACATGTACCTTGATTCTTCAGAGGAAGAATGGTTTCCGTACGGGGGAAATCGAGTAGGAGGTAAACACTAATCATAGGTTGTTTATCTCCTATTTTCGTGTTTACCGACCTCTCCCACCACCGTACGTGCCGTTCGGCATACGGCGGTTCCTAACCTTTCGGCAGTTGTGACGC
>Ga0183096_1000142_pt1 | contig 145776 bp, 116 predicted proteins | sample Biomet5_FD_127791 | JGI IMG/M metagenome (GOLD analysis project Ga0183096, IMG submission 127791) | Microbial communities from bioreactor (seeded with sewage sludge) at LBNL, California, USA - Biofuel metagenome 5 (version 2) (version 3) | ecosystem: Engineered > Bioreactor > Anaerobic >...
ACTGCAAAACCGGAATTCCACCAGTACCGTCTCTTAAACCTATCAAAGTTCTCTGAATATTTTAGAGAAACTTTGATAGTAGGATACTTTTTCCGTATAAACAACACGAGGTTTACCATATGCTTACACACGTTTCCATATCAATACCTATTAGCTTTCTATTTTCACGTCTAATTACTTCAATTCTTCTTTCATCTGCTAAAACAGCAGAACCAGATGCAAACGGACCAATAAAAACCTGTAGGTTGGATTTTGGTTTTTTATTTGAAGGCGTTTCAACAAAATCATTATATATCTTTATTAAAAGCGCTTTATCCATTTTCAAGTCATTAATGATGTGTACTATTGAATTATCTAACTCTATTTGCTCAGGATTAGGTTCAAATACTGAGGTTTTTGTTTTTTGATTATATTTGTATTTACCGGATTCATAATTCCAAGTATACCTTGAAACAAGAATATCTCCATAATTTTTAACTTTATCTTTAACACCAGCTGCAATACCAGCCATGATTAAATATTGGGGTGAAAATTTTGCAATAATTTTTGTTGATAAACTTGCAGCAGCAGCAATCCCCATCTTATCATCTGTTGCTATTAGTACAGTTTTTACCCCAATCTGGCATTTTAAATAATTTGTACTATCACCTAAAACAGGATATTGCTCAAATGTGGTTGGTGTTTTTTTTAGTGCTTCAAATTCAGTATCATGTAAAGCAGTAATTATCGCTATATCAAAAATCACTCTATTCTGAATTCCTACTTGTTCTAAGTATTCTTTGACCTCATCCATCGAAAGTATTTCATTTAATAAAGCCAATAAATCTGTATGGTCTTTATAAATCCATCTTAATGGTTCTGGAATAGATTCTTTTTTTTCATTAAGTACTTTAAAAACATCATCAAAAAGCTCACTCTCTCTTAATTGAAGAAAATCATGAAACCATTTCCATGATTCTACAAGAAGTTTAGGGGTGGAAAATTGTTCGGGTATTGTGACATTACCAAAGGTCTCTTCAATGTTATGAAATATATCACGCATGTGTTGAATGACCTCATTATCACGATAAAAATACCAATAGCCACTACCTGGTCCAACCCGAGCCATTTTCATATCCTCGATGTACTTAACGTAATGAGATTTTACAAACTTTCTAAAAATGGTTCTCGATTTAGGCAAATATTCTTCAGTATCCATAGTTTACTAATTTATTCCTTGCTTCTGACTAACGTCAAAGAGTTGCACTTAAATTCAGGGAGTTGCAAAATCCGACATCTTCAGGTTTTATGTCAAATTTAGTGATTTGTTTTCTTATCCTTTTCCGTTTTTTCAATTTCCTGATTTTCTCTCATTGTTTACTCATTCCTTGTTCAACACACCTTCCAATACAAAGCGTATGCAAGCAACGCTTTATTGGAGGCTAATTGTTTAATATTATTTCAAATTCAAGATCGGTATTCTTTTTAAAGTCAAGAGCTATACGGTATTCATGTGAATTATTGAATTGATCTCTATCAAAAACACCATCTCCCATTTCAATAAGTCTTTTATAGATATCTGCTTGATTAGGCAATACTTCGATTCTACAAAATAAAGAATCAAAAAGATCATTGAATAAATCAGGATTACTTACAAAAACTTTATGCGAAATCACTGCACTTACATTTCTCTCATTTAGAGAATAATATTTACATAAAAATTCTGGCTGAGAATCTGTATCTAAATCAAAACTAATAGCTGGTATGGGGGCTTGAATCTTCAGCTTATATTTGTATCTACGTTGTCTCATTGTATCGTTTTATATGCACGCTAACGTTCTTGTATTTTATCCATAAAAATGGCATTAAGAATTTATAAACTTATCCTTCTGCTCAAGTACTATTTCTCTATTAAGTTTTGCGATACTGCAAAAAAATTCATTAACGACTAATGGGTCTCCATAGGGATTTTCATTTGCATTTCTAACCATACACATGGTACAAAAATTTTTATCAGGACATTGAATGCATTTCGGGAAGTCTTGATTGCGCAAGCCTCTTAGATATTGTACTTTTTCAGAATTGTCCCAAATATCATTGAGAGAAGTTTCTTTTACATTACCAACAACATAATCCTGCCAGCCTTCACATGGATAAACATTTCCGTTATCTGCTATGCAAATAGTGGAACGGCAAACGCTGCAAACAGAATCGTTTGCTATAATATTTTTTTTCTTCTCAGCTGCCGTTTCTATTTGTTCCAAATATTTTGCATCATTCGTAACTTTGGCGTTAATCACTTCTTTGATGTCATTAATTGATAGACGACAACTCAGATTTTGGGTTGTATGATTATATCTTGCTATGATTGCATAATCAGCTCCAACATGAATCTTATACTTTTCTGCCCATTTTATAACTTCACCATAACAGTTTTTGTTTTGTTTCATGATTGGGCAGCTTATTTGCAAAGGAATATCATTCTCTATCAGTTTTAAAATTGCACTTTTTGTCTTTTCAAAACTCCCTTTCATTTGGGTTATTCCATCGTGAATATTGGGACTCATTGAGTATAATGAGACTTGAACACTTAAAAGAGGGTTCATTTTCATTTCTTTGATGATCTCTTCATCAAGCAATGTCAAGTTACTAAGTACATTTACTGAAAAATTATATTCTCTGCACTTTCTTAAAAAGTCGCTAAAATTTTTGTGCAACATTGGTTCTCCACCACTTAAAGTCAGATTCAACAACCTCATATTAACACATTGTTCTAAAATGTTATAAAATAAATCAGGTTCCATATGATTTACTTTGTCTTCATGTGGAATATAACAATGCATGCATCTTTCGTTACACTTGCTTGTAATTTCTATGTGTAGATTTGTAAGTTGAGGCTTGCCTTTAAAGTATTCTTCAAAAAAATCCTGTGTGCTTTTTTCATGATGAACGATAATTGAAGGGAAAATTTTTTCTGTTCTTTCTGGTTCTGCTGTTTTATACGAAAATCTTGTGTCTTTTTCATTGCACTCCTGCAAAGTTTCACCAGATACAACAAATCCATCCTGTTCAAGTATACAATAAAATTCGTTGGCATCATTCTTTATTGTGCTGAAGTCAACATCTGTAAATTGTTTATTTATTTTTTTTGCCAGCTCATCAAGGGTTTGTGGTTTTCTATCTAAAACAGACATAAAAACAGCTCCACTTTCTGATAGAATTTTGTCACCGATGTAGTCTTCATTATTATTCGTTTGCCTATATCCGAAATTCCTATTGTCCGTAATATATCCAAAAGACTCATAATTTCGGACCATAACACTAGATTTTATTTTAAATAACATAATAATATTTCTTTTAGAAATTAATCAGGCAACGACTTTTAAATGTATAAAATCGCCGCCTGATTTAATATTACATTAACGTCCACCGGGTCCACCGGGTTTACATGGTCTACCACTCGGTTTAGTATTGGGACGGCATTCTGCCATCTGAACAGTACTTTGTGCCAAGATTTCAGGCTTTTTGTAAGACATATGTTTCACACCTCCTTCCTAATAATTATTACTTTTGTTCTTAATCTGAACCAAAATATTCATCAAGGTATTATCATGCATTAATTATACATTTATTCAAATGTTCCTTTAATTATTTCGCGCATCATTTTTCAATATGGGGCATACGTTTAAGTATTTTATCCAAAACGTTGTAGCGAATTATAAAAAGTTAAATGTTTGAATACTTTATTCGTAAAATATATTTCCGTTTCCCTTGTGCGTTTTGATGGAAAGTTTTTATCCTGTCTAGTGTATTTCATTCTATTCCATTTTGTCAGAAAAAGTTACGAAAGGCCAACAAGAAAGTCAATCTTTTTTTGATTTTTTGTTCGATATAATCGAATGGTTGATGATTGATTCTGAATACACCGGAGTAAGCTGCCCCCTACCGATATATTTAAACTTTTTGACACTAAAAAGTTGTACCTTGTGAAGGGGGATGTGGAGAGGAGCGCAATTTGAAATTGCCGGCAGATAAACGGGAAACATGGTATAATGTATTTCATTATTCAGCCGATAGCGAGCTTCATCCTTCCGGATTATTTGGTCCGGTAACAATCTCAGCAATAAAATATTAAAGTCATGGATATTAAAAATCATTTATTATGTAATTTTTGGTTCGTTTGTTTTCTAACACTACTGGCAGGAAGTGCTATTGCCCAGAATCCTATAGTTCCTGAAGGAGTATATATAGCTGATCCAACCGCACGTGTATGGCCTGATGGAAAAATATATGTGTATGGTTCACGTGATGAGTCAAAGGATAGGTATTGTTCATGGCATTATGATGTGATGAAGTCTGACGATGCGATAGATTGGCAAATATATCCATATCGTTTTGCATCAAAAGGGAAGAATGATGAAGTATCGTATGCTGATGATTTATTATATGCACCGGATTGTTGGTACAGGAACGGAATTTATTATCTGTATTATTGTTTATCAAACGGAACAGAAGGAGTTGCTACTTCGGATAACCCAACCGGCCCATTTAAGAATGGAACAAATATTGAACTCGGAGGAAAACATCAGATTGACCCTTCTATTTTTGTTGATGATGATGGCCAGGCCTATTATGTATGGGGACAATTTGCTATGAAAATGGCAAAAATGAAACCCAATATGAAAGAATTGGATTTATCGACACTAAAAGACAGTGTACTAACCGAGAAAAAGCACTATTTCCATGAAGGGGCATTTATGACCAAACGTAATGGCATTTATTATTTGGTTTATACACATATGGGACGTGCTGATACGCCTACCTGTATTGGTTATGCAACAAGTAATTTGCCAATGGGACCATACAAATACCGAGGGGTTATAATTGACAACGATCATTCTGATCCGGAATGTTGGAATAACCATGGTTCTATAGTTGAGTTCAATAATCAGTGGTATGTTTTTTATCACAGACCGACCAATGGATGTGCAACCATGCGAAAAGTATGTATTGAACCAATTTATTTTAATGAAGACGGAAGTATTGATGAGGTTGAAATGACAACACAGGGAGCTGCCGGTCCGTTAGATCCGCTTAAAAAATTAGGTGCTCAGAGAGCTTGTTTAATGAAAGGAAATGTGCGTGTTCAAACAATTTCGGACAGTGATGAAATTTTGGGAATGATACATAATAACGACCGTGCCATTTATAAATATTTCGATTTTACGAATGATATAAAAAAATTGACAGTAGATGTTGCTCCGGGTGAAAAGCCGGGGCGTATTGATGTTACTATTGATAATGCATGGAGTGATTATCTGGGAACAATTGAAGTGCCGGGTGGTGGAGATCTGAAAACTCTGAAAACATTATCGTGCGATATAAAATCTGTATCAGGAGTTCATACAATTTGTTTTCAATTCAAAGGTAATGGTGATGATATATTTCATGTTGAATCATTTAAGTTTAAAAAATAATCAAATGATTTTAGCTAAGCAAATAACTAGATTATGAAATACATACCTATATTGAAATCTCTATTATTCAATGATTAGTTACTTCTTCAGACTATTCTTAAACATATATATAATGCAATATCTTTTCGTTTTGAGCTATCGATCGTTCCAATATAAATCAATAGTTTTTCGCATTTCATTTATCCTATGATCAGATATTTTTCTTTCAAGTTCTGTAGCTTTTAATTTTTTCCATGGCCAATTGTTATCTACCCTAAAAACACGGCGTTTGCCGAATGCTTAATCGAACGGTCAAATGAAAGAAATCAGAACAAATCGGAGTGGATACCGGTACGGGTAAGTCTTAAGGGAAAAGTATACATTATGAATTTAGTTTGTCCATCAGGTCAGCAACGTTTTTAGCACGTTCAACCTTCCCGTTTCTCACATCTTCTATTGCCTTACGGGTAACAGTATTAGGCACATGGTCGCGTTCTATACTAATATCTTCGTTCGTTTGAGCATAGCCCATAGAAACTTCATGAACGTTTTTGCCTTGCTGCTTTTCTCGTTTACTGTAATTGTATATGTTGCCATGACTGATTCGATTTACTGCAAAGTTAAAAAGAAAAAAACATCTCTCAATAATGCGATCACCGACAAAATTAACGACGCTGAAAAATCGCAAATTCCGGTATTCTCGTTTTTGTCTTTCCGAGAACCGAATAAACATCCCGGGGATAAACTCTGTTGTGATATACTGCATTAATACTGGCGTACGCCAGTATTCACGGACATTCTAACTATTCATTATGCCTCGTCATGACTTCATAACGTCGTCGTGATGTTCATCCATGACATTCATTATATAAGGCATATTTCCTATCCTAATGACAGTATTTTAACCCGGATTATTTGCAACATTAACGGTCTGTGATACGGGCGTGATGTCTGTATTAAGTTATTAGACAGCATAATAAACAAACATTATCATGGGCATTATAACGGCATCATAACGACATTATGCCATTTCATAACAGACCTTAACGGGATTAACATGAATGCCTGAACACTCTCACGGTGAACACTCCGGTGAATACTGATGAACGTGTTCGTCCTTTTTAAGTGAATGTATTGATCTTCAGAAATATAATGACAGAAGACGGATAAATCACTCCTGGACATTTGGTGAATGTTTTTTGTCGATACAATAAAAATGGGGACAACTTTTGTCTCCCCCGTAACGTAAGATTTAAATATTGTGGCTATGACAACCACAGACACAAATATACCTCTAAAAAATAGCTTAAAACATTTTCCTCTCTTCGGGATAGCTAAATTTTATGTCTGAAAATTTAATTCACCGGAAATTCAATGTGATCCTTTTTTTCTTTTCTGCTGACTAAATGCTGACTAAATATAATATATTTAACTGATATTCAGTAATCATTGTGGAGCTGGCGGGAGTCGAACCCGCGTCCAAACAAGGAAGCAATATGCTTTCTACATGCTTATCCCCAGACTTAATTTTCGAATAAAAGCTGGATCAGGGCCACCGACTTTTACCTTAGCTCCTTAATTTTCGCAGAAGTCACGGAGCAACACTTCCACTATCCCCGATTTATTTGCACCGTCTGATCGGACCGCTTCAGGGAGATAGCATCCGGACGATGTCCTGTCCCCGCACCTTGTGCTGGGATTAAGCGATTAACCTACTGTAATTCGGTTACGCAGCAAGAGCGTAATTATTTTCGCCAATTATAGTTTGAACGCCATGATTAACGGGCTGTGCGATCAAAGCCCGACATGCTTACATACCTCTTCTACTTGCTGTCAAAACCAGTCAGCCCCATAGAAGTTAAACAATCTAATTTTAAGAACATTAACAAGACAACTCAAAGTGTCGCGTAACAAAACATAACTAAATTTGAACACTTTTAATTGCTTTGCTGAGTGCAAATATAGTTCTTTAAAACTAAAAATAGTGCAACTTGGCATTGCCAACGTATATTTTTTACCATAACCACAATAGCACATTATATATCATATGATTATATGGTATTTACCTGATAGTCTGGATCAATGCGATGCACTATAAAGTCAGGGATGGAGTCAAAGTTGTTCCCCGTGCTGTTTACAATAAACTTTTTGCTGTACTTATCTCATACAAAATTTCCGCGCTGAATATATTACAACTATATTTGCTACAACTACTTAATGGCTATTTAATGGCAGTTTTGTTTATTCCCATTTGGATATATTTATTGTACAGTCCGGCTAAATGTAATAATGGTTGCCAACAAAACATTGTATGGTTATTCCATTATTGCCGGATAGGTATTCTGACATTTGTTTTACTGCACCAATTCGGTCGTCAAAAATACAATTAGCAAAATATAATGTTGGGCATACAGACGGAAACGCAACGATTTACAAGAACAAAATGGAAATGTTGCAGGTAGCTTTATCTAAAAATTAATGGATATCGGTTTTACTGTAACTGATTAGAATTGAAAATTATAGAATACCTAAATCTTATGGCAAAAAAAAGGGTGCCCAAAAACTTTTGGACACCCTTTCGTATGTTTGTCGATTTTTTACTACAACTGAGGACCTGCTGCAACCAAAGATTTACCTTCTTCGGTATCGGTATATTTCTTAAAGTTGGCAATAAATTTACCTGCAAGATCTTTTGCTTTTGCTTCCCACTCGCTCTCTTTTGCATAAGTGTTGCGAGGGTCAAGAATATTTGTATCAACGCCGGGTAATGAAGTCGGAACTTCAAAATTGAAAACAGGAATCATTTTGGTTTTGGCTTTTTCAATCTCTCCGTTCAGAATTGCATCGATAATACCACGGGTATCTTTAATGGAAATACGCTTACCTGTTCCGTTCCATCCGGTGTTTACAAGATAAGCCGTTGCTCCGTGAGCTTCCATCTTTTTCACCAGTTCTTCACCATATTTTGTGGGATGAAGAGAAAGGAAAGCCTGACCAAAACAGGCAGAGAATGTTGGCTGGGGAGAAGTTACTCCGCGTTCTGTTCCTGCTAGTTTTGCAGTAAAGCCTGATAAGAAATAATATTTCGTCTGGTCAGGTGTTAATTTTGATACAGGAGGAGTTACGCCAAAAGCATCGGCCGTCAGGAAAATAACCTTTTGGGCATGTCCTGCTTTTGATATCGGTTTAACGATGTTGTTGATATGGTAAATCGGATAAGAAACACGGGTGTTTTCAGTAACAGAACCATCGGTAAAGTCGATTTTACCGTTTTTGTCAACAGTTACATTTTCTAATAACGCATCACGTTTGATTGCGCCATAGATATCCGGTTCAGCTTCTTTATCGAGGTTAATCGTTTTTGCATAACAACCTCCTTCGAAATTGAAGACACCATCATTATCCCATCCGTGTTCATCGTCACCAATTAAGGCACGGTTCGGATCGGTAGAAAGAGTCGTTTTTCCTGTCCCTGAAAGGCCGAAGAAAATGGCAACATCTCCTTTTTTTCCAACGTTGGCAGAACAGTGCATAGCAGCCATTCCCTGCAAAGGAAGGTAATAGTTCATCAATGAGAAAATACCTTTTTTCATTTCGCCGCCGTACCATGTATTCATAATACATTGTTCTCTGCTTTTCAGGTTGAAAGCAGTAGCGGTTGAAGAACGCATACCGAGTTCTTTATAGTTTTCTACTTTCCCTTTTGCAGCGTTGAAAGAAACGAAATCAGGTTCGTATGTTTCGAGTTCTTTATCGGTCGGACGGATAAACATATTTTTCACAAAATGAGCCTGCCATGCGACTTCCATGATGAAACGTACTTTCAGTCGTGAAGCAGGATTGGCACCGCAATAGCAATCCATAACATACAGTTTTTTGCCGCTCAATTGTTTCATGGTCTGCTCTCTTACTGAGTTCCATGCAATTTCGCACATCGGGTGGTTATCGTTATGGTAATCCGGGTTATCCCACCAAACAGTCGATAAACTTGCTTCGTTCTGAACAAAGTATTTATCCTTAGGTGAACGACCAGTGTAAATTCCAGTCATTACATTCACTGCATCCAGTTCAGTAACCTGCCCTTTCTCATAGCCTTCCAGTCCGGCCTTTGTTTCTTCTTTAAATAAGACTTCGTAAGATGGGTTATGAACAATTTCTTTGACGTCGGTAATACCGTACTTTGATAAATCTAAATTTTTCATAGTCAACGATTATAAATTTGAGTTTTTATATGAAATTTTTCTCGGTTGACAAAAATAGTTTTTTTTCACGTTTGCCTCCTGAGCCCGATTTTAATTTAAACTTAAATCAGACACACATACAGAACAGAATATACTGCAATTTATTCAATTGATTGAAAAGGAACTATTTAGGTTTAAATCAAGGTATAGAAAAAGAATGTTAAGAAATTATTAACCTCTTAACATTCAATTAGAAATGATTATTCCCGACAATCACGATCTTGGATGAAACTTATTGATTGTATTTTTCAGATAATTTCTGTCCAGATGCGTATAAATTTCTGTAGTCAGGATTGATTCGTGTCCCAGCATTTCCTGTACGGCCCGCAAATCTGCTCCTCCATTAATCAGATGAGTTGCAAAAGAATGCCGGAAAGTATGCGGACTGATTTTCTTATTCAGGCCAACTTTTTCAGCAAGTCCCTTAATAATTGTAAAAATCATCACCCTGCTAAGTTTTTTGCCACGCCGGTTCAGGAAAAGAATATTTTCACTGTCTTTACTGATTTTTAATGTCTTCCGGTAATTACCCAGATAAAGTGTGATTTCTTCAATTGCTTTCCCGCTGATTGGAACCAATCGTTCTTTGTCAGCTTTTCCTTCAACCTTAACAAATCCCTGATCAAAAAACAAATTGGAAATTTTTAGATTTACCAGTTCAGAAACACGCAAACCACAACTATACAGGGTTTCGAGCATGGCCTTGTTTCGCTGTCCTTCCGGTTTGTTTAAGTCAATCGCGTCGATAAGCATATCAATTTCATCCATAGACAAAACATCCGGAAGTTTTCGTCCGACTTTAGGCGATTCAAGCAATGAGGTAGGATCTGCTATAATCTTTCCCTCCATCAGCAAATACTTAAAAAAAGATTTGATACCGGAGATTGTCCTTGCCTGAGTTCTCGGGGATACACCTTTATCATTAATATATTCAACAAAACTTTTCAGATGTTCCAACTTTACCTTCTCAGGCGGCAACTTCTTGTATTTCTCTTCCAAAAAGGACGTCAACTTGTTAATGTCATTAATGTAAGCAGCCACTGAATTCGCTGAAAGTGACTTTTCTAACCTTAAGAAGGATTCAAATCCTTTCTTGCTATCTTCCCATTTCATAATTTAATAACACTTTAGTTTGATTTTCTGAAACAATTTTAAATAACTTCGGCTTTGTAAATAATAGAAAATGTATACTTAGCCGTCATAAGAACATAATATACTATACGTGCTTTTGCATTCTAAAGTAATATTTTTTTTATAAATATACAAAAATATGAAAATTTTGTTAATAAATGGTCCAAATTTAAATTTGCTAGGTATCAGGGAAAAAGGAATTTACGGGAACATTTCGTTTGAAACCTACCTTGAAAAACTAAAAGAACGCTACCAACAGATCACTCTGGATTATTTCCAGTCAAATATTGAAGGCGAATTAATAAACAAACTGCATGAAGTGGGCTTCAGCTACGACGGAATTGTTCTTAATGCCGGTGCATATACCCATACTTCTGTAGCAATCAGGGATGCAATCGCCGGAATAAAGACTCCTGTTATTGAAGTTCATATTTCAAATATTCTGACCCGTGAAAAGTTCCGGCATGAATCGCTGATAGGCCCTGTATGCAAAGGGAGCATAATGGGATTTGGCCTTGATTCATACCGGCTTGCGGTAGAGCACTTTATTAACGAGTTAAAGGTTTAATAATATTGGGAGATTTGAGACCGGCTTAAAATATAGTTTTCAGAAATTCTATACATTTGCCGCCCTTAAATAAATTTCTGGTATATGAAACATACAAAAATTGTAGCAACTATTTCGGATAAACGGTGTGATCCCGGTTTTATAAAATCGCTGTATGATGCCGGTTTTAATGTTGCACGGTTAAATACGGCCCATATTTCAACTGAATCGGCATTGGAAATAATTAACAATATTCGTTCAGTATCTGATACGATCGGAATTTTAATTGACACAAAAGGCCCGGAAATACGCACAACCGGTATTCCGGATGAAGGAATTACTGCCACTGAAGGACAAACTATCGAAATTGCAGGAGGCCCCGGAACTTCGGATAAAACAATTTTTTATGTCAGCTATCCAGGATTTGTGAATGAAATGCCGGTAGGTAACAAAATCTTAATTGACGACGGAGATATTGAGTTTACTGTTATCAGCAAAAATAAAAAATCCCTGATTTGCCGTATCGAAAACAGCGGGACAATCCGGAACAAAAAAAGTGTAAATACTCCTGGTATTAGTGTAAACCTGCCATCTATTACAGAAAGGGACAAAGCTTTTATTGAATTCGCAGCCCAAAATGACGTTGATTTTATTGCTCATTCATTTGTGAGGAACAAGGAAGATGTGATTGCTGTTCAGAAAATACTTGATAAATTTTGCAGCCCGATAAAAATCATTGCCAAAATTGAAAATTTCGACGGGGTTAATAACATTGATGAAATACTCGATTATGCCTATGGAATAATGGTTGCACGTGGTGATCTGGGTATTGAAATACCTGCAGAAAAAATCCCGGGCATTCAGCGAAACCTGATAAAGAAAGCTGTTCAGCGGAAAAAACCGGTTATTGTGGCCACTCAAATGCTCCACACAATGATTGAAAACCCGCGTCCCACCCGTGCCGAAGTAAGCGATGTGGCCAATGCAATTTACTCCCGCACCGATGCCGTGATGCTTTCAGGAGAAACTGCATACGGAAAATATCCGGTTGAAGCAGTTGAATGTATGGTGCGAATAGCCAGTGAAACCGAATCAAACAAAGACAAACGCAATGATATTATCATTCCTCCGGTAAACAATGAAATTACTGCATTTCTTGCTGAATCAGCCATTATCGCATCAAATGAACTGAAAACGAAAGCAATTGTAACAAATACACTGACAGGCCGGACAGCCCGTTATCTGGCGGCTTTCAGGGGAGAAAACCCTGTTTATGCAAAATGCTATATTCCTTATGTAGTACGGCAGTTATCGCTTTCATACGGTGTATTTCCCAGCTTGCTTGAACCGAAAAAAGATAAATTTAAAATTGCCCGGGCGGCTTTAAATTCACTGGTAGATGAAGGTATTTTACAACCCGACGACAGCGTGGTTTATGTAGGCGGAAGCCATGGAATCGGAGGCGGTTCCACCTACATGGAAATCAGCCCGGTAAAAAATATGATACACAAAGGAGAATCAGATATTTAAATGAGATTTCTTATCTCATATCTGTCACTTCTATACCGGGATATTTTTTCGGATCGAAAACAAAAAACGAATCATTAAGTGGTTTGTCAGTTTTAAACTGGTCAACCGTTACAGTATATGTATTTCCGTCTTTTCCCTGCATTGCAGCACTGCATATTATCATTTTTTCCTTATCGATGCTGACCTTGATCCGGGAATAAGTGTTTTCGTTATTTTTTTGCGGAATAAGATCGATAACATATACGTTTTTGCCATTTTGATGCTCTTCTCCAATATATTTATAATCGAACCCGTTCTTATAAATTGTAAAAACTTTGGAAGGATCCATCAAACCATTTTCCTGGTCTGCACCGAAGGTTGAAATAGTAACTTCATTGGCTTCTTTCATATAGGTACTCACATTTTTCCCGTCTGAATAAACTTCGAGTCCCATTTCCTGCAGACGCACCACGTATTTGTTTCCTTTCAAAACAATATTGCCTGTGTGTTTTTCATTTATATGCTGTTCCTTATTCTCCATTTCAAAAGAAAAACCGGCCTCAATCGATTTACAGGATTGCATAGTTTGAGTTACTTTATCCAAGATTTCCCTGGCGTTCCGGTCCTGCTGTGCATAAATTGAACACCCTGCAAAAAGGAGGATAAACGATAATAAAATCCGCTTCATATTTTTCTTATAAATTGTTTAATAATTGTTCCAAAGTATATTCATCCTGAATTAATACCTGCCGGGCCTTGCTGCCTTCACTCGGACCAACAATACCAGCTGCTTCCAGCTGATCCATAATACGGCCTGCCCGGTTATATCCGATTGAAAATTTGCGCTGGATTAATGAAGTAGAGCCCATCTGGTTTGCTACGATCAGCCGGGCTGCGTCCTCAAACATATCATCTTTATTATTTAAATCCACATTTGCAGAGCCGGCATCATCACCCACAAATTCAGGCAAAAGAAAAGCTGTGGGATAAGCCTGCTGCCCGGCAATAAAGTCACAAATCCGTTCCACTTCAGGAGTATCGACAAAAGCACATTGTACCCGAGTCATATTACTTCCCTGCGTAATAAGCATGTCTCCTTTACCAATCAGCTGGTTGGCTCCAGGTGTATCCAGAATGGTTCTCGAATCGATCATCGAGGCCACTTTAAAGGCAATACGGGCCGGAAAATTCGCTTTAATTACCCCTGTAATAATATTTGTTGAAGGCCGCTGTGTGGCAATAACCATGTGAATTCCAACGGCACGGGCCAACTGGGCAATACGTGCAATTGGCAGCTCAATTTCCTTGCCGGCAGTCATAATAAGATCGGCAAATTCATCAATTATTACCACAATATAAGGCAGATACCGGTGACCTTTTTCCGGATTAAGACGACGGCTGGTAAATTTCTTATTGTATTCCTTAATATTCCGTGCATGTGCCTTTTTCAGAAGATCGTAACGATCATCCATTTCTATATTTAATGAATTCAGCGTGTTTTTCACCTTCTGAATATCCGTAATAATAGGCTCTTCTTCGTCAGGCATTTTGGCAAGAAAATGTTTTTCCAGTGAACCATAAAGTGTTAGCTCAACTTTTTTGGGATCAATAAGTACCAACTTAAGTTGCGAAGGATGTTTTTTATACAGCAACGAAGTTATAATCGCATTTAATCCTACTGATTTTCCCTGACCGGTAGCGCCGGCAACCAAAATATGCGGCATCTTGGTCAGATCGACCATAAAGGTTTCGTTTGAAATGGTCTTTCCAAGAGCAACAGGCAAATCAGCTGTCGACTCCTGAAATTTTTTCGAGCCTATTATCGACCGCATCGACACGATTTCCGGTTTTTGGTTCGGTACTTCAATGCCGATAGTCCCGCGGCCCGGAATAGGTGCAATAATTCGGATTCCCAATGCTGCCAGACTTAGTGCAATGTCATCTTCAAGGTTCTTAATTTTTGCAATCCGGATACCGGGAGCCGGAACAATTTCATATAAAGTAATGGTAGGGCCTATTGTTGCCTTTATTTTTGTTATTTCAATTTTGTACTGACGAAGGGTTTCAACAATTTTATTTTTGTTGGAAATAAGTTCTTCATTACTTACTTCAGCATTATCGGCCGAATGATCATCAAGCAAATCCAGGGATGGAAACCGGTAATTCGATAATTCGAGAGTCGGGTCATATTCTTCCCCTCCTCCTTCATTTTCGTATTCCTCATCGTCTTCTTCGTGCTTTTCAACATGCAATTCAGGATCTGCTTTATCTTCCTGTTCCTCAACATTTTGTCGCTGACTTTCAATACTTGCCTGAATGTCTTTGCTACTCAGATTCGTTTCAAACTCAGGTTCATCCCCTTCTGTATCCGGATCAAAAATTGTTTCTATCAGATCATCCTCGTTGATAACCTTCGAAAGGGCAGGATCTTCCAGCTCTATTTCAGAACCTTTCGGCAAACTAATTTTTTCGGTTTCCTCAGGTAACGGTTCTTCTTCAGTTTTTTGCTGTTCATCCTCCTTTTTCGTTCCAATATTTTTCAGCCACGGGATGAAGCTGCTGATGGCTATCACCAGAATAAGAAATAACAATGAAAACAACAAAAAACTCGTTCCTACAGCACCGATCATTGCTTCAAGCCAACGAGACAGGACAAAACCGTAAAGTCCCCCGAAACTTAAAAACCGGCTGGGTTCGGAATCAGGAAAAAACGATCCCAATGCTGTGGACAACCAAACTATTGAAATCAGGGAATAAGCGTACGTCTTCAATAATTTAACAGCTTTCCATCCGAACAGGCGTAAAGAAGTGGCGACAATAATGTAAATAAACAAAAAGGAAGGCAAACCGAACCCCCTGTTTATAAGTACTTCACTTAAAAAAGCGCCTGTTTTTCCGGCAATATTTTCAACTTTTATATCCGGGTTAAGAATTAAATCCCGCCAGGGAATGTCGAGTTTGCTCTGGTCTACATTTCCGCTGTAAAGAAAAGACAGGAACGATATCAACAGATATGCCCCGAAAAGAAATAAAAATACAGCCAATGTGTACCTGAATTTATCACCGGTAAAAAAGCCCGCTATTCTTCGGAATACTGAAATTTTTTTCGGTTTTGATTTTTTTGCCTTTGCTGCCTTTTTTGTCATGGTTTCTGTTAAATTCGATTGCAAAGTTAACGATTTTTGTCAATTCAATATTTTGCTTCCGATCGTAAATCCACTTTTAATATCATTTAAAAGAAACAGCTTTTATCATCTTTTAAAAGCTCACTTTTGTATAAGTTTGTATACCAATTATAAATTAGCCGACAATGATAGACCTGAAAAAACGCAATTTTCTGAAGTTACTCGATTTCACCCCGGAAGAAATAAAGTATTTGCTCGAATTGTCGGCAAAACTGAAACACGACAGATACAATCATTCGGAACAGCAAATGCTGAAAGGTAAAAACATAGCCCTTATTTTTGAAAAAACATCCACGCGTACCCGTTGTGCATTCGAAGTGGCTGCTTATGATCAGGGGGCAAACGTTACCTACCTGGGCCCCACCGGCTCACAGATCGGTCAAAAGGAGTCGATGAAAGACACGGCGCGGGTACTCGGACGTATGTACGACGGAATTGAATACCGCGGATACGGACAGGACATCGTTGAGGAATTGGGGAAATATGCAGGAGTTCCGGTATGGAACGGACTAACCAATGAATTTCATCCGACCCAGATTTTAGCTGATTTACTTACAATTACAGAGAATTCAGGTAAGCCGCTCAACGAAATAAAATTTTGTTATCTGGGAGATGCATGTAATAATATGGGAAACTCATTGATGGTCGGGGCAGCTAAAACAGGAATGGATTTCCGGGCTGCTGCTCCAAAACCGTGTCAGCAGTCAGATGCTCTTCAGAAAAAATGCAGGGACATTGCAGCTCAGACTCATGCAAAAATTACAGTTACCGAAGATATAGCTGCTGCCGTTAAAGACTGCGACTTTCTGTATACCGACGTCTGGGTATCGATGGGAGAACCCGACAATGTGTGGACTGAGCGGATTAAGCTGCTCCTCCCCTATCAGGTTAATCAAAAAATTATTGAAATGACAGGTAACCCGGATGTCAGATTTATGCACTGCCTTCCTGCCTTCCACAACCGGCAGACAAAAACAGGAGAATCAATTTACCGGAAGTTCGGGCTTGAGGCAATGGAAGTTACCGAAGAAGTGTTTGAAAGCCATGCTTCAATCGTTTTCGATGAAGCAGAAAACCGAATGCATACCATTAAGGCTGTAATGGTGGCAACCATGTCATAATCAGTGGATTTAGCGATGAAAAACTTGATTTTGTTGTTCATCTGAAAATGAACCGTTGCCTGTATTACGGGAACAACATCAACAGACAGGTGAAAGCAGAAAGGATACACAAGCAAGCAAATACACTACATAAAAATATTGACATTCAAAACAATAAATAGCTATAGCAGATTGCCGGTATTTATTTTCCAAAATGGAAATGTGATGAATGCTACCGGTACATTACATACCAACTTTCTTTAATTATGCAATGCCGATGATATCTTCGAACTTTTAAAACACAGCAGAACAGGTATCGCTGAATTTAAAAGCCGGATTTGACCTGATCACCAACACGTTCATCTGTATTTATGCCCTGACTGAATTTTTTGAGGGAACTTCAGGGTGAAAACATATTATCAATAATTATATATTTGCAGGTGATCATTTGGGGGATTTATTTGTTATTATCAAAAATTATAATTTTCTAAAAACGTATACAATGAAACGAATAACTGTCTTATTCTGTCTCATGTTGTTTGTTATTTCTGTCTTAAGGGCACAAAATGCAGACAATAAATGGGCAATTGGTTTTGATTATGGTACCCTCCAATATAAAGGAGACCTGGGTGACCAGATATTTGACTGGAATGACTGGAAAAACGGATATTATTTTAGTTTGCACCGCTACTTAAATCCATCATTCGAAGGAGTATTAAATTTGAATTATAACCTTATCGAAGAATCAGGTCCTTTAATGACCGAAGCAAACCGGTTTTATGGAAAAATGTTTACCGGTGAATTAAATCTCCGGTATAAATTTAACAACGGGTTCTTTTTGAAAGAGAATTCATTATTTCAACCTTTTATCGCTGTCGGTGCCGGTTATATGGGAGGAAAATCGAGTGGCATAAGTTATGATTTGGGAACTGTTCCGTATAACGAACATGTCGGTTCACTCGACTTCTATTATGGTATAGGAACAAAAATAAAAATCAGTGACAGGGTAAGCTGGCAAGTCGAATTGGGAGAGGTAAGAATTACAAAAGATGACTTTGATGAAGCAACAACTTTACGCAATGGAAATGATTTTTTCAGAAGAATAAAAACAGGTATTGTGATTACCTTAGGCAAGACGAAAGATTCAGATAATGATGGAATATCAGATAAAAAGGATCAGTGCCCGGGAACACCTGTTGGAGTAAAAGTTGACGGGAATGGTTGCCCGATTGATTCGGATGGCGACGGCGTTGCCGATTATCTGGATGACTGCCCGACGATTGCAGGGGTAGCGGCGCTGAAAGGATGTCCGGATAAAGATGGAGACGGAATTGCCGACAAAGATGATGACTGCCCGGATGTAGCAGGAATTAAAGAATTCAAAGGATGCCCGGATTCGGATGCCGACGGAGTTGCCGATAAATCGGATAAATGTCCGGGAACCCCCAAAGGATGGAAAGTGGATGAGAATGGCTGCCCGATTGACACGGATGGTGACGGCATTGTGGATGAAGAAGACGCCTGTCCTACAGTAGCCGGTGTTCCGGAAGAGAAAGGATGTCCTGCAAAAGAGAACAAAAAGCCCGTTCAGGTAGAAGAAAAAATCGAGCCGGTCTATTTTGCCAGCGACAAAAGTTATCTGACGACCTATTCAAAAAATAAATTGAATAAATTGATTTCTCTGCTAAAAGATAATTCTGACTACATGATTGAAATATACGGTTATACAGACAACACTGCAGATGACGCGCATAATATGCAGCTATCGCAACAGCGAATCGATTCTGTTGTTGAATATCTTACTCTTAAGGGTATCGCATCGTCACGGGTTATAAAGGTCAAAGCTTACGGCGAAAGTATGCCTGCTGCAACAAACGACACGCCGGAAGGCAAACAAAAAAACCGCAGGGTAGAATTCCGGATTGTAGAAAACGGAAAGTAGTTCCCGGAATAAATAATTCAAAAGAATAGAAAATGCGGGAGGCTAAACTTCCCGCATTTTTCATTTACACAATTTATAATAACCAACTTCAGACTAAAGTTTCAATAAAATTTCTTCCGGGTTTTGTCCACATGTAAGCAAAAGAGCCGGATTTTCGATAAACTGTTTTACTTTCACCAGAAAACCTACCGCATCTTTTCCGTCGATAATGCGGTGGTCATACGAAAGGGCCACATACATCATCGGACGGATGACGACCTGACCGTTTACAGCTACCGGACGGTCGACAATATTGTGCATCCCAAGAATGGCCGATTGCGGCGGATTGATAATCGGCGTGGAAAAAAGCGAACCGAACACTCCGCCGTTGGTAATGGTAAACGTACCGCCGGTGAGTTCGCTAACCGATATTTTTTTGTTCCGTGCTTTTTCCGCCAGTTCCTTGATTTCCAGTTCAATTTCGGGAACCGATTTGCTTTCGGCATTCCGGACAATGGGCACCATCAAACCTTTGGGCGTTTGCACGGCGATACCGACATCTGCAAATTCAGGCGTAATGATATCCTCCCCGTCGATCTGCGAATTAACAGTCGGGTGATATTTCAGGGCTTCGGCCACGGCCTTGGTAAAAAAAGACATAAAACCCAGCCGGAACCCGTGTTTGCTCGCAAATTTATCCTGGTATTTCTTCCTGATTTCCATCACGGTACTCATATCAATTTCGTTGAAAGTAGTAAGCATGGCCGTTTCGTTCTTAACAGCGACCAGACGTTCGCTCAGTTTGCGGCGCAGAGCGGTCATGCGTTCGCGTTTTTCTTCTCTTGAAAAACCGGCCGGGGTTTCCGGAATCTGAACTTTCGGCTGATTTATCACAGCTTCCACATCTTTTTTCGAAAGCCGGCGCAAACCGTTCAGAACATCGTCCACCGAGAGATTGTTCTCTTCCATCATCGTTTGGGCCACCGACGTCACTTTCACTTTCGGAACAGCACCACTCACCGTTTTTTCAGGCTGTTGCACTTCCTTCAGCACTTCAGCTTTCTTTTGAGGCTGAACTTCTTTTTTTGTTTCAGACTGACCTGCAGCCTGTTCTGCTTTTACCGGTGCACCTTCGGCAGAGGTGTCGATTTTGCAGGCAACAGAGCCAACGGCTATCCTGTCACCTTCCTGAACTGCAAAGCTCACCTTTCCGCTGGCTTCGGCAACCAGCGTCAGAGTTGCTTTATCCGATTCGACTTCGGCTATTTCGTCGTCTTTTTCGACAAAAGTCCCGTCTTCTACCAACCATTTACCCAGTTCCACTTCAGTAATTGATTCTCCCGGGCCTGGCACTTTAACTTCAATTATCATTGTTGATCTTTATTTGGTTTCTTCTAAAATTTTCGCTGTAAAAATGCGGTCAAGAATCGACTTCAGCCGTTTATTATGCTGACTCATCAGTCCGCCTGCCGGACTTGCGCTTTCCGGACGGGTAACCGGCGTGAGGTTCAACGCCGACAGTTTTTTCGATACAAACGGCCATGCTCCCATGTTCTCAGGTTCGTCCTGTGCCCAGAAAATAGTTTTCGCCTTGCTGTACTTTTTCACAATCTTCATTATTTCTTTTTCAGGAAAAGGGAAAAGCTGTTCGACCCGGACAATGGCAGTACCGAAACTTCCGGTCTCGCCCTGCTGTTTCAGCAGATCGTAATACAGCCGGCCGGAAGTCAAAACCAATTTGGTAACCTGACCTGCATGTACCGCCGGATCGTCGATTATTTCCTGAAAACGGCCGCGGGCAAGTTCTTCCATCGAACTGAACACCTGCGGATGACGCAACAGGCTTTTCGGAGTAAAAACAATCAGCGGCAAACGGTAATTCCATTTCAGATGACGGCGGAGCAGATGAAACATGTTTGCCGGTGTAGTCGGGACCACTACCTGCATGTTGTTATGTGCCGCAAGCGCCAGAAAACGCTCGATACGCCCGCTTGAATGTTCCGGTCCCTGACCTTCATAGCCGTGAGGCAGGTACAAAACCAGATTATTGGCAATGCCCCATTTTTCGGCGGCAGAACTGATATACTGATCCACAATCACCTGGGCTACGTTGTGAAAATCGCCAAACTGGGCTTCCCATACCGTAAGGGCATTGGGTTGCGCCAAAGCATAACCATATTCGTAGCCCATTACTCCATATTCTGAAAGCGGCGAATTATAAATACTGAATTCGGCCTGATTATCAGCAATATGTTTCAGCGGATAATATTTCCCGGAACCGTCTTCATACACATACGTTCCGTGCCGGTGTGCAAACGTACCCCGTTCGCTGTCCTGTCCGCTTATCCTTACCGGATGACCTTCAGCAAGCAGTGTCCCGTAAGCCAGCAACTCTCCCATTGCCCAGTCGAGCCGGTTATCGTGTACCATCATCCGGCGGTCTTCCAGAATACGGTTCAGCTTTTTGTAGAAAGTCTGATGCTCAGGCAAAGTATAAAGTTTTTCGGCAATCTTTTTCAACTTATCGATGGCAACACCCGTTTCTGTCTTCACAAATAAATCGGCATCGCGGGCCGGCCCGAACGACGAATACTCATTGACCAGAAAGTTGCGGATATTCAGTTTTTTAATTTTTTCTGATTCCTTGTATTTTTCTTCCATAAATTGGTCGAATTCCTTCACCTCACGGCGGCTTTCTTCTTTGGTCATAATACCTGATTCAGCCAGTTTTTCAGCATAAATATCACGTGGATTTTTATGTTTTTCAATGGCTTCGTAGAGCAACGGCTGGGTAAAACGCGGCTCGTCGCCCTCGTTGTGTCCGTATTTCCGGTAGCACAAAATATCGACAAACACATCGGAATGGAACTGCTGACGAAAATCCATGGCCAGCTTAATGGTGTAAATCAGCGCTTCCACATCGTCGCCATTCACATGGAACACAGGCGAACGGGTTACTTTGGCCACATCGGTACAGTACGTGCTCGAACGTGCATCCAGGTAATTCGTGGTAAAACCGACCTGGTTGTTAATTACCAGATGGATGGTTCCTCCCGTTTTATAACCGTCGAGCTGCGACATTTGTATTACTTCGTAAACCACGCCCTGCGCTGCGATAGCCGAATCGCCGTGAATAACAATCGGCGCCACCTTACCAAAATCGCCCTTGTGTGCCGAATCGATACGCGAGCGAACCATTCCCTGCACCACAGGCGAGACCGTTTCGAGATGCGACGGATTGGGCATCAGTTTCAGTTTTACAGGATGTCCGGCATCTGTCATTATCTCGTTTTCGTAGCCCAAATGGTATTTCACATCGCCCAGCGATATTTCTTCTTCATACTCGGTCCCGTAAAATTCCTTAAAAATATTCTGATAAGGTTTCTGCAGAATATTGGCCAGCACGTTCAGACGGCCGCGGTGGGACATTCCGATTATAAATTCTTCGATGCCCAGTCCGGCACCGCGTTCGATAACGGCGTCCATTGCCGGAATCAGTGTTTCTGCCCCTTCCAGCGAAAAACGTTTCTGACCGACAAACTTCTTATGAATAAAACTTTCGAAGCCGACTGCCAGCTTCAGATGATAAAAAATATGCCGTCGTTTTTCGTCGGAAAAAGTCTGCGAATTTTTGGAACTTTCCATTCGCTGCTGCAGCCACTGAATCACCTCGGGTTGTCGCATGAACATATACTCAACCCCGACCGAACCGCAGTAAGTTGCTTCCAGATGAGCAATAATATCTTTCAGTCTGGCCGACCCGATGCCTATGCTGTTCCCGGCCTGAAAAGTCTGCTCAAGATCAGCCTGAGTAAGGCCAAAATTTTCGATCGCCAGCGTGGGCGAGTATTTCCGCCGGCTTCGTACCGGATTCGTTTTTGTGAACAGGTGTCCCCGCTGTCGGTAGCCGTGTATCAGGTTCAAAACGGCAAACTCCTTGTCCATCAATCCAGATTCACGGGCCGGAGAATGCTTATATTCTTTCCGGGCCAGTTCGAAACCTTTAAAAAACAAACTCCAGCTTTCGTCGAGCGTTTCCGGATGATTCAAATATTCCTGATAAAGTTCTTCAATTGCAGCGATTTCCTGGTTACCTACCTGAGTAAATTTGTCCATAGCAGCATATTTGGTTTTTTATATTTCCCGTTTTTGAAACATTTGATATGTAAACAATCGTCATGTACTATTGTTCCGGAAATTTGTCACTTTTGCCCGGTAGAAGTCAGATTATACGGTTCCTGCATCTTCTGCCACCGGTTACAACAGATTAATTAACAATCGGGGCTATCCAAATTTTACCCCCTCTCAAAAACTTATTCCGGGTTGAAGCAAAATTGATTTTCCCGGAAACATACATTTTCAGAGGAACCAGGGAAAGAGCAAATTCCGGAAATTCCGTCATAAGGAGAATCGGGATAAAAGCAGAATTTGTCGTACACCTTTTTCAAAACCGGGTTTTGTCCCTTCAGAAACAATGCGTAACTTGAAGAACAAAACCAGTTAAATTATAAAATCAGAACAAAGATGAAGAATAACGGAAATGTAAGCCTGAATTTGAGAGTAAGAGGAATCGGACAGTCACCGACTCTGGCCATCAACGAGTTAAGCAAGAAATTACGGAGCGAAGGTATGACCATTTACCCGCTGGGACTCGGACAATCACCATTTCCGGTGCCTGCTCCTGTAGTGGAAGCACTGAAATTAAATGCACACGAAAAAGATTACCTGGCAGTAAAGGGACTGGAATCGTTGCGCGAGGCTGTTGCTCTTTTTCACCGTCAAAAAGATAATGTGAACATCGAGGCAAAAAATGTTCTTATCGGGCCCGGTTCCAAAGAACTGATGTTTATTCTTCTGCTGGTTTATTACGGCGATGTGCTGTTGCCCAGTCCATGCTGGGTGTCGTACGGGCCGCAGGCAAAAATTATCGGCCGGAACATCCGGATTATTCATACTTCCTACGAAAATGGCTGGCGTTTAACCCATGACCAGCTCGAAAAATTTCTGGCAAGTGAAAACGACCCGCATAAACCACGCATCCTGATTCTGAATTATCCTTCAAACCCTGTCGGAGTAACGTATTCAGCCCAAGAGCTGGAAAAAATAGCACGGGTTGCCCGGAAATACGAAGTAATAGTTCTGTCGGACGAGATATACGGACAGTTGCATTTCCAGGGTAAACATGTATCGATTGCCCAATTTTATCCGGAAGGAACAATCATCAGTTCCGGTTTATCGAAATGGTGCGGCGCCGGCGGGTGGCGACTGGGAACTTTCGCATTTCCTTCGGGCTTCGACTGGCTGCTGAATGCAATGGCCGCTGTTGCCAGCGAAACTTACACATCGGTAAGCGCCCCGATACAATATGCAGCTGTCAGGGCTTTTAAAGGAGGAATACTGATTGAACGCTACCTTTGCCATGCCCGCCGTATCCTGTCTCAACTCGGAAAACGCTGCGTCGGAATTTTACGAAACGCCGGAATACAGGTCTGTGACCCGGAAGGAGGCTTTTACCTGTTTATTGATTTCAGCCCGTTATCAGCAAAAATGGAAGAAAAAGGAATTACCGGGAGCAAAGACTTATGCGAAAAGCTGCTCAGGGAAACAGGTGTAGCCATATTACCCGGAGAGGTTTTCCAGCGTCCGCCCGAAGAACTAACGGCACGTCTTGCTTTTGTTAATTTCGACGGGGCAAAAGCGTTGTCTGCCAGCGAAACAGTCCCCCTTAGCGAAAAGCTGCCTGACGATTTCATTGAGGTCAACTGCCCGTCGGTTATTCAGGCAATGCAAAAAATTGCGGATTGGGTAAATTAAAAAAACAGGGGACTGCCGGGTTGATTCTTCCTCCCTAGTCTGTTAAAAAAATATAAAAAGCAGATTCCCCAATTTATTATTATACAGAGAGATTGGATTATTATGCCGAAATATTAGTTTTGCGTGAATTTTTGAGAGGACAGTTCCGTGCGGGGAAAAATGAGGAGAAATTCTCCCCTTACTGCCGAACCGGGTAACCGTCAAAATAAATACGTTAACAGAAATTAAAAATGAATAATTTCTTTATTGAACGGATAATAAGCATCAAGTATGCTGTAAAAGGTTTCTTCCTGCTTTTGACAACAGAACACGCCATTATTGCACAATCGGTTCTCGGTATAATCCTCATTTTCGCAGGATTTTATTTCCGGATAAGCAGAACGGAATGGATGTTTCAGTTATTTGCGATGGGGCTTGTTCTCTCGGTTGAAAGCATGAATACTGCCGTTGAAAAACTGTGCGACTTTGTTCATCCCCAGTATCATTCAAGAATCGGATTTATAAAAGATATATCAGCAGGTGCAGTTACATTTGCAGCCCTTTTCTCCCTGATCATAATTGTCCTGATTTATTATCCCCACATCTTTTAACCATGAAAACAATTTTTAAATCCAGGTTTGCGCTGCTATTATCATTCATGCTGTTCTACATTACAGCATCGTTTATCGTCCGGATGTCATTATATTTCATGACAATCCGTAATATCGGTTTCTCTGTCTTTTCCATACCGGAAATAGTTTCAGTGGGACTTTATTTCGACATCGGGGTTGCGATATTTTTCAGCCTGTTCTACTGCCTTTATTTACTCGCGTTTCCCCGGCAATGGATCGGAACAATTGCCGACAAGGTTATTACTTTTTTCATCCTATCGGTCATGTTGCTGATCAGCATTTTTTCATTTATTGCAGAGTTTCCTTTCTGGGAAGAATTCAGCACCCGCTTTAATTTTATTGCAGTAGATTATCTCATTTATACTTACGAAGTGGTCGAAAACATAAATGAATCCTATCCGCTCCCGTTAATTTTTGCGGTACTGTTCATTTTAACCTTCGGAATATTTTTCTTTTTATATAAGGTAAAAATTTTTCACTATACATTCACGGTTAAACCCAATTTTCTGAAACGTTCCATTTTCATAGCCCCTTTTATCTTATTATCAATTTTTTACACATCTTTTGTACAGAATAAACAGGCCGAATGCACGAACAATGCGTACATTAACGAACTCAGCAAAAACGGTGTATTTTCCTTTTTTGCAGCGTATCGTTCCAACGAGCTGGACTATGAAAAATTTTATCCGTTGATAGATAAAAAAGAAGCTTACGGGATTATAAAAAAAGAACTGAAACAAGGGGAACAAAACTATACCGGTAACGAATACGACAACATCGAACGTTTAATTCCGGGAGATAACGCCGAAAAGCCCAATATCATTTTAATTGTCATTGAAAGCTTCAGTGCCAGATTTTTAAAGACTTTCGGCAACAAATACAACCTGACACCCAACTTCGAAAAAATAGCGAATGAAAGCGTTTTTTTCACCAATTTGTTCGCAACAGGAACAAGAACGGTAAGGGGGATGGAAGCTCTTGCTTTATGCGTTCCACCCACGCCGGGACAGAGCATTGTCAGAAGGCCGGGGAACGATAATCTTTTTTCAATAGGAACAATTCTGAAGGAGAAGGATTATACTTTAAAATTTTTATACGGCGGCGACGGGTATTTCGATAACATGAACGCTTTTTTCGGAGGACAGGGATTCGACATTGTCGACAGAAACAGGGGAAACCCGCTATCGGACAATATTAAAACAAAAAGATACAACATTGACGATAACGATGTCAGCTTTGAAAATGCCTGGGGCGTTTGCGATGAAGACTTGTACAAACAGTCACTGAAATATGCCGACAGCGATTTCGGGGAGAACAAACAATTTTTCCAGCTTATTATGACCACCTCGAATCATAAACCATACACTTTTCCGAAGGGCAAAATAAATTTGCCGCAAGGCAAAAGAAACAGCGCTGTAAAATATACCGACTATGCTCTGGGAAAATTTATTGATGAAGCCAAAACCAAGCCCTGGTTTTCCAATACCGTTTTTGTAATCGTGGCCGACCATTGTGCCAGCAGTGCCGGGAAATGGGGACTAAACATCGACAAGCACCATATTCCGGCCATCATTTATAATCTTAAAAATACTCCGAATACAAAAATTGCCGGATTATGTTCCCAAACCGATTTAATGCCTACTTTATTCGGATACCTTAACTGGAAATACAAATCACAATTTTACGGACTGAATATCAACAAATTCGACAAAAACAGTGAAAGGGCCTTTATTGGTAATTACAGGACACTGGGCTTACTGAAAAACGGAATATTTACGGAAATAAACGACCGGAAAGAAGTTAAGCAATACAGATGGAACGCCGGCAATAAAGTACGAATAGAAATAAGCACTCCGGTAGACAGCCTCAAAAATCTGGCTATAAGCTACTTTCAGACAGCAAGCGAACGATTTAAAAATGGTAAGATGAAAGTAAAAGGCAGGCATTCGGCCGGCGGATGACCTAATTTTGCTGACCGAAAAATTTTTATTTTGATTTTATAATAAACCTAATAAGGAGGAAAATCGTCGTAGAAATTCTGGCGGGTACCAAATTTCAAAAATTCAACGGTATCATCGTTAATGTAAACTCCGAATCTGTAACTGCCATGGTTTTATTTAAAATATTTTCCACGGCTTCTTAACGGTTCACAATGATTAATATCACTTATCGTTTTTGCTGATTCACAGTCTGTAATAACCCCTTCTACCAGTTTTCTGGTTTCTTTGTCCCTTATTTTTTTAATATCTTTAAGAAAAGAACTACGAAACTCCAGTTTCATTTCAATGCGTTTAAAATATCTTCTTTGGGCACTTTCGGGCTTCGCCGGGCAGCTTTGCAGGCCTTTAGCATCGAAATATTTTCCAGTTCCTCATCGCTGGTAACCGTTGCAGCAGTTACCCCTTTCAGCAATCTTACCGCTTCCAGAATCCGCCTTGCATTAGCTCCTTCTTCAATATTTACAACTATTGTTTTCATCTATAACGTTTTATAACGCTTATTTGCCTCAAAGTTACAAAAATATCACGAAAAAAAGGAGCCCTGTTTTATTATAACAAGAATCTGAAAATTTTCCATTTTGATACGATTAAAAGATGAATTAATTGATAGTGCTCCCGGGATTCCGATGTTTCAATTCCACTTTTGGTCCGATTAAAACTGATTTCACAATCAAAAACAACCCCTGAAATAAACAGTTTCAATTCCACTTTGGTCCGATTAAAACTTACCGAAATGCCATTTAAAAATGAAACTTTTGCAAGTTTCAATTCCACTTTGGTCCGATTAAAACTATGAAAAACACAATTTTTATTTTAATGGTTTTTATGTTTCAATTCCACTTTGGTCCGATTAAAACAAACAAAAGAATGGGTTAAAACATATTTTAAAAAGTTTCAATTCCACTTTGGTCCGATTAAAACTTTATTCTGGATTGGTTGATGAAATAAGCGGAAATTAGTTTCAATTCCACTTTGGTCCGATTAAAACTTTGTCCGGGAAACAAGTTTCATTCACCTATCTTGAGTTTCAATTCCACTTTGGTCCGATTAAAACTGATGAATTAATTTCTGCCCTTCCATCTTCGGAAGTTTCAATTCCACTTTGGTCCGATTAAAACCGCAGACAGTTCCCAGCATGTAACCATATTATCAGAGTTTCAATTCCACTTTGGTCCGATTAAAACTTACCGAAATGCCATTTAAAAATGAAACTTTTGCAAGTTTCAATTCCACTTTGGTCCGATTAAAACTGATGAATTAATTTCTGCCCTTCCATCTTCGGAAGTTTCAATTCCACTTTGGTCCGATTAAAACCGCAGACAGTTCCCAGCATGTAACCATATTATCAGAGTTTCAATTCCACTTTGGTCCGATTAAAACAAACAAAAGAATGGGTTAAAACATATTTTAAAAAGTTTCAATTCCACTTTGGTCCGATTAAAACTTTATTCTGGATTGGTTGATGAAATAAGCGGAAATTAGTTTCAATTCCACTTTGGTCCGATTAAAACTTTGTCCGGGAAACAAGTTTCATTCACCTATCTTGAGTTTCAATTCCACTTTGGTCCGATTAAAACCGCAGACAGTTCCCAGCATGTAACCATATTATCAGAGTTTCAATTCCACTTTGGTCCGATTAAAACTGAGAGCTAAATTCCATTGTACTGAAGTTGATGAAAGTTTCAATTCCACTTTGGTCCGATTAAAACCAAGCGGCCCGGGTTTCAGCATTACTATTTTCGATGGTTTCAATTCCACTTTGGTACGATTAAAACGTTTAAAAATTCTGACTGAGGTAGATTATGAGCAACGTTTCAATTCCACTTTGGTACGATTAAAACATCGCAGCTTGTGCAAGCCGTATGCCTTTGCGTTCAAGTTTCAATTCCACTTTGGTACGATTAAAACTGTAATTTTGAAAGAAAAAAATATGGGTGCTCCTATGTTTCAATTCCACTTTGGTACGATTAAAACTAATTGTTTCATCTTCTGTTATTTCCTTTATTGGATAGTTTCAATTCCACTTTGGTACGATTAAAACGGAATAAATTCTTTCAGGCTTTTGATGTTGTGATAAGTTTCAATTCCACTTTGGTACGATTAAAACTGTTGGGATTGCGGTTGAAAAAACAGTTCAGGCTATGTTTCAATTCCACTTTGGTACGATTAAAACTGGAATATCATTTGATATTGATAAATTCCTTTTGTCGTTTCAATTCCACTTTGGTACGATTAAAACCGGCTTTGTCGGACAGGATAAAAACCGCGTTTTAGTTTCAATTCCACTTTGGTACGATTAAAACTGAGATAATAGACTGTGTTCAAAATCACCCATCCGTTGTTTCAATTCCACTTTGGTACGATTAAAACTCGCTTAACAATAAACGGGAATGTATTCATTTTCAAAAAATTAAAATTCAGAAAAACGTAATTTCCGATCAGATAAGTTGTCGATCGCCAATACTGTCTTTTTCCCTGATGTCCGACGAGCTGTTCCCGTATAATTTTTCAGTATATAAAAGAACAATTTAAATGAATGAAAGGGACTATGCAAAAAGATAAAAAACAGCTTTAAGATCCCCCCCCCGACACAAAGTACTGTTTTATAAATATTTACTATTTGTGCTTTCGGGTCTTCGTGTTTAGTAACTGTCTTTTTGCACAGCCCCTTTTCTATTGCGATAAAGTTATTTACAAACGCGATTTTATTGCTTTGGAAGCTTCCTCGTAACCCGGTTTTTCGAGCAGGGCAAACATATTCTTTTTGTAAGCTTCCACTCCCGGCTGATCAAACGGATTCACATTCAGAATATAACCGCTTATTCCGCAGGCAATCTCGAAGAAATAAATCAACTGTCCCAGATAATATTCGTTCAGTTGAGGCATCTCAATCCGGATGTTCGGTACACCGCCGTCGACATGTGCCAGCATAGTTCCGAGTTCAGCCATTTTATTTACCTGGTCGACCCGTTTGCCGGCCAGAAAGTTCAGTCCGTCGAGATTCTCGGCATCGGTCGGGATTACCACTTTGTTATCAGGAGAACTAACCGAGATAACGGTCTCGAACAGTTTGCGTTCGCCCTGTTGAATATACTGTCCCATCGAGTGCAGATCGGAAGTAAAATCAACGCTGGCCGGGTAAATACCTTTGCCTTCTTTTCCTTCACTTTCGCCGTAAAGCTGTTTCCACCATTCAGCAAAAAAATGAAGTTTCGGGTTGAAATTCACAAAAATCTCGATCAGCTTGCCACTGCGGTACAGTTCGTTCCTGACGGCAGCATACTGGGCTGCAATATTTTCTTCGAACGGAACATCCTTTCCGCTGGCTTTCTCCATAGCAACAGCACCTTTTACCAGCACACGGATATCGAAACCGGCAATGGCAATGGCAACCAAACCGACAGGAGTCAGCACCGAATAGCGGCCACCAACATCATCGGGAATAACATACGTTTTGTACCCTTCGGTTGTGGCAAGTGTTTTCAGTGCACCACGTTTGGCATCGGTAATGGCAATGATACGTTCCGTAGCTTCCTCTTTACCGTATTTCTCTTCAATATCCTGTTTCAGAAGACGGAAAGCAAGAGCAGGTTCGGTGGTTGTTCCCGACTTCGAAATAACAGCCAGGGCATATTCTTTTTCTTTCAGCAACTCACGCAGTTCGTACAAGTAATCTTCGCCGATATTCTGGCCTGCAAAAAGTACAAGCGGATTTCCGGTATTTTTCATACTGGCAAAACTGTCGGAAAGTGCATCGATAACTGCTTTTGCTCCGAGGTACGAACCACCAATACCGATCACGATAAACAGATCGATTTTTTTACTTCTGATTTTGGATGCAGTGGCCTCAATGTCGGCCAGTTGTGCCTCTGTAATCGACGAAGGGAGATTGGTCCAGCCCAGAAAATCATTTCCCCTGCCGGTTTTATCGTGCAAGGCAATATTGTATTTTTCTGTTTCCTGCTTGTATGCAGAAACAGCATCTTTCGAAATAAAGCCGAAAGTTTTATCAACATTCAACGAAATCTTTTCCATGTTCTTATCTTAAATTTTCAGTTAATAAACGAATTTCAATTGCCGGTGAAATATTTTCATACAAAATATTGTAAACCGCATCGGAGATGGGCATGTTCACCCTGAGTTCCTCATTTATCTCGTGGATCGATTTTGCGGCATAATATCCTTCGGCAACCATGTGCATTTCGAGCTGTGCCGAGCGTACCGAATAGCCCTTGCCGATCATGGTACCAAAAGCACGGTTTCGCGAAAACTGGGAATATGCAGTTACCAGCAGGTCGCCCAGGTAAGCCGAACTTTTTATGTCGCGGGTAATCGGATGTACGCGGTCGACAAACCGTTTTATCTCCTGAATGGCATTCGAAACCAGCACAGCCTGGAAATTATCGCCGTAGCGCAATCCATGACAGATACCGGCAGCAATGGCAACCACGTTTTTCAGTACCGAAGCATATTCGGTTCCGTAAATATCGTCGGAAACGTGTGTGCGGATAAACGGACATTCGAGCACGAAAGCAAAAGCACGCGCCTTCTTCACGTCGGGACAGGCAACAGTAAGGTACGAAAGCCTTTCCAGTGCAACTTCCTCGGCATGGCACGGACCGGCAATCACACCGATATGATCGAACGGAAGCCCGAAAGCCTGATGCAGATATTCAGCAATAATCAGGTTTCCATCCGGAACAATCCCTTTTATGGCTGAAACCACAAATTTATCCTTTAAACCGACGGTCAGACCTGACATACTTTCCTTTAAAAAAGCAGCCGGAATAGCAAGAATAACCACATCGGCATCCTGCACCGCTTCATTTATATCGTTTGTAAAATGAATCCGTTCGGTTTCAAAATCAATGCCCCGCAAATAATTCGGATTATGCCTGAATTTTTTAAACGATTCGATGTTCTCCGGATTGCGGAAGAACCAGTTGATGCTTTCAACATTGAACAGAACAATCTTTGCCAATGCCGTTGCCCAGCTTCCGCTTCCGATGATTGCTATTTTCGAGTTGCTAAACATCTTTTTATCAGATAGAAGGATCAGGAAAGCCAGTTTTTCACGTCATCCGCCGACGGATTTGTCAATCCCAGCTTATTCTTTTTATTGAACCCGCAAATATCGTTAAAGAGCTTACCGGGTTTTATTTCCTTTAATTCCCCTACCCTTTTTATTCCCATCTGTTTGAGCACTTCAATCCATTCGGCAGGAATACCCAGCTCCGCAAATTTTTCGTTGTCATCGACCATTTGTATTTTTTCCGGCTTCATCTGCGGAAAAAACAGCACATCCTGAATAGACGGACTATTGGTCATAAACATGGTCAGACGGTCGATTCCGATTCCGAGTCCTGAAGTCGGAGGCATACCGTATTCCAGGGCACGCAGGAAATCCTGATCAATAAACATGGCTTCGTCGTCACCCTTTTCCGACAAGCGTAACTGGTCTTCGAAACGTTCGCGCTGATCAATGGGATCATTCAGTTCCGAATAGCAGTTTGCCAGTTCCTTCCCGTTCACCATCAGTTCGAAGCGTTCGGTCAGGTCGGGATTGTCGCGGTGTTTCTTGGTAAGCGGTGACATTTCGACCGGATAATCGATAATAAATGTAGGCTGTATATAGTGAGATTCACATTTTGCGCCGAAAATCTCATCAATCAGTTTTCCTTTTCCCATGCTCGGAGCCACTTCAATGCCCAGCTTGTCACAAATACCGCGCAGCTGATCTTCCGATTTCCCGGAGATATCGTAACCGGTATGTTCTTTAATTGCTTCGGTCATGGTAACACGCGGATACGGTTTTTTATAGTCGATTTCCTCGTCACCCAGCTTCACTTTCGTAGTACCATATAAAGCAACGGCGATCCGTTCAAGCATTTCTTCGGTAAATCCCATCATCCAGCGGTAATCCTTGTATGCCACATAAATTTCCATGGCCGTAAATTCAGGATTATGGGTACGGTCCATTCCTTCATTTCTGAAGTCTTTCGAGAACTCGTAAACGCCATCGAATCCGCCGACAATAAGACGTTTCAGGTAAAGTTCGTCGGCAATACGTAAATAAAGCGGAATATTTAAGGAATTGTGATGTGTTACAAAAGGCCGTGCCGCAGCTCCTCCCGGAATAGGTTGCAGGATAGGTGTTTCCACTTCAAGGTATCCCTGTTCATTAAAGAAATTCCGCATGGTGTTAATAATTTTCGTGCGTTTCACGAACGTATCTTTTACCTGCGGATTCACAATCAGGTCGACGTAACGCTGGCGGTAACGCATCTCCGGATCGGTAAATGCATCGTAGGTAACGCCGTCTTTTTCTTTTACAACAGGCAACGGACGCAACGACTTGCAAAGAACTTTCAATTCTTTTACATGAACCGAAATTTCTCCCACCTGGGTAATAAACACAAAACCTTTAATCCCTATAATATCGCCTCTGTCAAGCAGTTTTTTGAATACTTCGTTGTAAAGAGTTTTGTCTTCCCCCGGACAAATTTCATCGCGGCTCACATAAATCTGTATCCGCCCGGTATGATCCTGAATTTCTGCAAAAGAAGCTTTCCCCATAATCCGCTGGCTCATCATTCTGCCTGCGAGAGTTACTTGCTGGTAATTTCCTTCCTCCGGGTTGTATTTCTCCTTTATCTCTGAAGTAGTTACGTTTACTTTAAATTCTTCGGCCGGATAAGGATCAATACCTAAATCCTTTAATTTCTGAAGGGAATTTCTCCGGATAATTTCTTGTTCGCTAAGCGTGGGAATGCTCATATCTTATTATTTTTTTTTGAAAAATTTGTGCAAAGATAACAAAGAATTACAGAAAACCGTTTGACCAGAAAAACGATAAACCCCTATCAAAAAAAACTTTAAACTTGTTAATAAAAATATTGCTATTCTAAGTTTTTGACAGGATGATTCTTAGATTAATATCATAATATTATGTTGATAAAATACAGGCTAATCCGGTATTTTTATTTCTCAGAGATAATCTCATTTCCTATCTTTGGACAATTCAAGCTCTAAATTGGCTGAAGCAAAAGGAATGGAAAAAATCTGGACTTTAAAAGATCAAGGCGATATAAATGTTATCAAGCATCTGTCTGCCTCACTGAATGTTAACATGGTTATTGCCACTCTTTTAGCGCAACGGAACATTGTGAATTACCAGGAAGCCAGAGAATTTTTCAGACCCCGTCTTACCGATTTGCACAACCCTTTTCTGATGAAAGACATGGACAAGGCTGTAGAACGGTTGGAACGGGCAATTGCCAACGAGGAAAAAGTACTGATTTACGGTGACTACGACGTAGACGGAACGACTTCGGTTGCCCTTATGTACCAGTTTCTGAGAAACAGGATCAAAAATCTTGATTACTACATTCCGGACCGTTACACTGAAGGTTATGGCATTTCCCCTCAAAGTATCGAATACGCTCATAATGAAAATTTTTCGCTGGTAGTTGTTCTTGACTGCGGAATAAAAGCAGTTGAAAAAATTAAATATGCCAAAAGCCTTGGCATTGATTTCATTATATGCGATCATCATAATCCGGATGAAAAAATTCCGGATGCAATTGCAGTACTCGATCCGAAACGTCCTGATTGCAATTATCCATATAAGGAACTTTCGGGATGCGGCGTAGGTTACAAATTTCTTCAGGCTTATTCAACGTTAAATAATATACCGACCACAGAACTGGAAGAATTGCTTGATTTTGTGGTAGTAAGTATTGCATCCGATATTGTTCCGATAAGCGGTGAAAACAGGGTGCTTGCTTATTACGGTCTGAAAAAACTGAACAGGAATCCAAGTCTTGGACTAAAAACCATCATGAAATATTCCGGTTTGAACGGCGGTGAGATTACAATCAGTGATATTGTCTTTAAAATCGGTCCGAGGTTAAATGCTTCAGGAAGAATCGAACACGGGAAAAAATCGGTAGCAATTTTAACCGTTACCAGTGAAAAAGAAGCCGAACGTCTGGGAGATGAAATCAATTCGTACAACGAAATACGAAAAACACTTGACCGGGATATTACCCAGGAAGCCCTCGATATGATCGATAATAATCCTGAGTTGAAAAACAAAAAATCGACTGTACTTTATAACCGCGACTGGCACAAAGGAGTTGTGGGTATTGTTGCCTCCCGTATTACCGAACATTTTTACAGACCGACCATCATACTTACCGAATCGAACGGACTGGCAACCGGTTCGGCACGTTCGGTCAAAGACTTTGATTTATATGAAGCGATTGGCAAGTGCAGCGATTTACTCGAATCGTACGGAGGTCACATGTATGCAGCCGGTCTCACTTTAAAAATCGAAAATATACCGGAATTTATCCGGCGTTTCGAAGAGATTGTTGAAGATTCGATTACTGACGAACAACAAATCGAGGCTGTTGAAATTGATGCAAAACTTCAGCTTTCGGAAATAACTCCGAAATTTTTCAGGATATTAAAACAATTTGCTCCCTTCGGACCACACAATATGATGCCTGTTTTTGTTTCCGAAAATGTACTTGACTACGGGACAAGCCGTCCGGTGGGAAAAAATCTCGAACATTTAAAACTGGATCTGGTTGAACCCACAGGAAGTTCGTCTATCTTCCCGGGAATAGCATTCAACCAGGCAGAACACTATGAAGCTATCAGCCAGGGGTTGCCTTTCGATATTTGCTATTCGATTACCGAAAATGAATTCAGAGGAAAAACAAACCTTCAGCTATATATAAAAGATATAAAGGCAAAAGTTTACTAAACTGCCACAAATGAATTATTTGTATTAATTGTATATAATTTTGGGATACTTAATCAGGTATATATTTTCATTCTTCTTTTTTTGAATTTTGTATCTTATTTTGTTCCCGGTCACCAATAAAACTAACATTAATTTTAACCAGGAACGTATGATTTGGAATACAGTTGATGGAAAGAACCGTTTAACCGTGCGCAGCACAGTACTCGGTGTTCAGTTTTTGTTTGTTGCTTTCGGAGCAACCGTTTTAGTACCTCTTTTGGTAGGAATAGACCCCGCCGTCGCCTTATTTACCGCAGGTGTCGGTACACTGGTTTTTCATCTTATAACAAAAGGAATAGTACCTATTTTTTTAGGAAGTAGTTTTGCTTTCATTGCCCCTATTGTTGAATCTACCAAACTTTATGGCCTGCCGGGTACATTTTGCGGCATCATTGCTGTTGGTTTTGTTTATGCTTTGATGTCGGCTTTAATCAAATGGAAAGGACTGAAATTTATTCAGCGGTTATTTCCGGCAGTTGTGGTCGGACCTGTAATTATGCTTATCGGGCTTTCTCTTGCCAGCACTGCTGTTGACATGGCAAAAAGCGACTGGCTGATCGCCATTATAAGCCTGGCTGCAGCGGTTCTGGTCGTAATAAAAGGCAAAGGATTATTAAAACTGGTACCCATTTTTGCAGGAATTATTGTCGGATACATGGTTGCTTTAGTCCTGGGAAAAATTGATTTTTCACCGATTGCTGATGCTGCATGGCTGGGACTTCCGAAGTTCGCCGCTCCCGAATTCAGCTGGGGTGCTATTATTTATATGGTTCCGGTTGCCGTTGCCCCAATCATCGAACATGTGGGCGACATGTATGCAATCAGCGGTGTAGCCGGAAAAAATTTTATTGAAAATCCGGGTTTACACCGTACTTTGCTGGGCGATGGTATTGCAACCAGTTTGGCCGGCTGCCTTGGAGGTGTACCGAACACTACCTATTCGGAAGTGACAGGAGCCATTTCACTGACAAAAGTTACTGATCCTTTCATTCTCCGGATTTCAGCAGTAACAGCAATCGTTTTTTCCCTGGTCGGGAAAATAAGTGGTTTCCTGAAAACCATACCATCAGCTGTTCTGGGAGGAATTATGCTTTTGCTGTTCGGTATGATTGCTTCTATAGGTATTAAAACATTAATTGAGGCAAAACCCGACATGAGCGAAACACGGAACCAGGTAATTGTATCGATTATACTTACGGTCGGGATCGGCGGTGCTGTAATAAGCTGGGGAAATTTCTCACTGGCCGGAATCGGACTCGCTTCAGTAGTCGGCATTATTCTTAACCTGATAATGCCTGATAAATCTAAATCAGCAAAAGAATAACGAGGAATACATCGGCTGGAGGTAAAGGCCAGAAAACTATTTATAAAGAATAAAACCTATCGACTATGATGCCGGTAGGTTTTATTCTTTTCAGGATGACTTAATCAACTTAGAGAATTGTATCCCCTTGGAAATAATTACAGAACCCGGGAACCAGCCCTGCAATACAGAGGGAAATGCGCAACAGGAATTTACAGTCAGTGGTAATTTAAATTTTGAGACACTTGTCATGATATTTAAGAAAATTGTCGTATCTTAGATTTTATAAAATAATGCAATCATGAAAACAGATAATTTGACATTTAAATCTCTCGAAAATAATGACATATATAAACTAATTAATGTAACAAGAGAAGGCATTGATTATAACACCTTTAATGAATTTACAGTTTCATATCCATTAAATTCTTCCACATGGTCTAAAATTTTAAATATGTCAGAAAGGACAATACAACGTTATAGGAGAGAAAAAAAACGACTTGACTCAATCCATACCGAAAAATTTCTTCTCATAATGTTACTCTTCAATAAGGGAGTTAATGTTTTTGGTAATACCTCAAATTTTTTAGCATGGATTAATTCTAAAAGCATTCCTTTAGGAGGTGTTAAACCAATTGACTTGTTAGACAGTTCATTTGGAATTAATATGGTAAAAGACGAGCTGATAAAAATTGAGCACGGAGTTTTAGCATGATTGTATTTCGACTTGCAAATAAAAGGTACAGTAATGATCTTTCAGGCACTGGAGCTGAAAATACCGGAGGACGATGGAATTATAAAGGGACAAAACTTTTATATACAGCTGACTCCAGAGCATTATGTATGGCTGAAATCGCAGTTCATACACCAGTAGGTGTCATGCCTATAGATTATTATTTAATAACAATTGAAATTCCTGATTATTCAAATATAAAGCTGATTGAACCAGATATTTTACCAGATAATTGGAGAAAGTTTCCATATTCAAAAATAACACAGGAAATAGGAGAAAATTTCATTGACAAAAATGAGAATTTATATATAAAAGTTCCATCTGCTGTGGTTCAGGGAGATTTTAATATATTAATAAATCCGGGGCATTCAGACTTTGACAAAGTCAAAATCATCAAAACAGAAAAATTCAATTTTGACGAAAGATTATTCAAATAAAAACTTAAGTATAGTTTCCCTACCTATCTTTTGAGTACTTTTATTCCTTTCGGTGCGGTAAATGTTGTTTTAATTGTTCCGTCCGTCATTTTACGATGTTCAATTTCAAGTATCCCACTGGGAGTCGGAAATGTGCCCTTTACCCATTGCAGATCGCCCAGATGAGGATCAAGCCGTATTTCCTTACAACCCGGTTTCAGCACATTTACACCCAAGACATATTGGGTAAGCCAGCTGGTCGGACCGGAAGCCCATCCATGACAAAAACTATGGCGGAACTGTTTATAGCAATAACCTCCGTACGATTTGTGTACATCGACTTTCCCTTCCGGAACAATCTCGTCGATGCGGGCAGCATTTTTCATCCAGTCGATATTAAAATCTTCCCAGAACGTAGTTGCCCCGAGATCGAGCATGGCTCCCCAGTACTCCCGGATATTGTCAATTGCGCCCTGGTAATCGCCGGCCATTGCACGGGCTTTCAGCATATAATAGCCATAAAAAGTCGACATTTTATGAACTCCATCCTGTGACAAAACTTCGGCATTTGCTTTTTCCGGAGAGATCAGCCCCGACAAGGCAAGCAACGCTGCCGCCTGTTTTGATCCGGCCATATCCGGAACCTGCTTTTCCAGCTTCGTTTGTGATACAGTACAGAGCTGAGCCATTTCCTGATCGCCCAATAGTTTGCACAATTCGGCCCCGGCTTTAAAGGTCATCACCATCAGGGACTGCAATCCGGCATGAATAGCCTTTTTATTTTCGTTGGAAGGCCAATCCAGGAAACGGCCGCCATCAAGATTTTCATTCCCGTCAGCATCAATTTTTGATGACAGCTGTTTCAGCAGACCTGCAAGATAATCTTTTTGCTGTTTCAGATAATCCAGATCGCCCTGATAATAATACCAGTCTCGTTGAATTAAAATCCACCACATGGAATACGAACTGATTCCGTTCATCCAATCCGGAAGAGGAGTCAGGTCGCGCGCCAGATCCAGACTTTTCGGCACTACTTCATTATTTCCGAAAACGGAATTAATAGTCATTACCTCGGGGTGCATATCGCCTAACCAGACTAACCTGTCACGCTTCGCACCGTCCCACAGGTAATCCTGCATATTCAGGTGAACCGTATAAGCGCCGGTCATCCAAATTTGGTTCAAACGTTCATCGTTACAGGTAAACGAACCGAGGTAAGGAATATCGCGAAACGTAAAAATTGCACTAATCTCTTTTATTTGAATTTTCGCATCCGGATCTGCCAGATCGATACGTACAAAACGGAACCCGGAATTGCCGACTTTAAGACGTCCCAGCCAGGGGAGTTCTACCACAAAATCACGCATGGCATGATCGTTGGTTGCGCCGTCGGTACCGGCATCGCTCATGGCTTCACTGACCGATTCCCCAAAACGAATACGGACATGTCCGGCCGGGTTCTGATCGCTGATCGTCGTAATAATTTCTATTCCGCCCTGAATCTCCCGTCCGAAATCAAGCACCAGTCCTGATTTTGATTCTTTATCATTGATTAGGGTCAGGTATTTTCCCTTGTTCAGATCAGCCTGTCCTGTACCTGGCTGCAGAATACTTTCCGCATTCTGAACCATTTTCCCCGATGGATCGGAAACCCAGACAATACGTTCGGCCGTGAGATATTTCCGGGTTAAACTGGTTGAACGCACTTTCGATGCGTCTTCTGCATTAAAAACAGGAGGAAGCTGGGCCAATGCCGGCGACAATGTTCCGCACAAACAAAAGGCAAATAAAAACCGTGATAATAAATTCATTCTCTTCATTTAAAAAATTATTCTGTGTTTTCAACAACTATCGAAATTATTCTTTTTTCTGAATTCACATTATAAACCGCAACCATTTTCCTGATAAGTCAGGAGAGAGATCAAAAATCAGACAACCTTTTTTATTCTGAATTTTCACTCTTTTGTTATCCGGTCCTAAAAGTTTTGCTTTTGCAAAGTTCAGCCCTGCGGCCGGAATCCGTACCTGTCCCTCTCCTTTCAGAAGAAGAGCATAACCGGAACCATCTTTTTCAGGAACAAAAGCGATTCGCTCAAGCGGATTGTCAGAAAAAACATAATTTTTACCATCAATATTAATCTCTTTGCACTGATAACCGTCGAATGCCTCCAATTCTTTTTCCGGATTCAGACGGAAGGCGACAGACAAACGCCCTTCATAATTGACAGAATGCCCGTTAACCTTAAAATTATTCAAATGAATTTCGTCGGAAGGCAACGGATTTTTCTGAAGTATTTTCCGGTCAGCTTCATCGTCACGGGAAAAACCTCCGGGCCAGTTTTCCCGGTGAGTCCGGTAGTGACGTACAATAATGGTTGTTCCGTTCGGGAAACGGGTTGTAAAATAATCGCTGTTCCGCGAAACATATTCGGTGTTGTCGTTGATGCCGGCAAACGTTCCTGAAGAAGGATATGCACCGTCAGCATTCAATATTTCAAACAAGGTACGTGTTTCATAGCCCAGGCTGGCCGACTGGTCATCGCGCGGGCGAAATCCGAAATAACAAACCGATCCTTTCCCCTGTGAAGACGAAACACCAACAACTTTTCCATCAACTTCTGCCGAAACTTCTGCTCCGTCAGACGGAGTTACCGGGTAAATCCGGTCAACTAAAAAGTCGGTCAGGATTGTCTGTGGCGGAACTTTTTCAAACTGATTTTTAAAATTCACTATTTTCCCTGAAGCTATTTCGCCCTGATAAACAGAATAGTCGTATTTCACCTTAAACAAACTGCTCCATTCAGCAGAACAGTTTTCGGCGTTTTCACCGATCAGTGCAGGAGTACCGAACCATACCAGTTTTCCTCCGGAAGCAACAAATCTGTTCATAAAGTCAAGCAATCCGGCTGCAGGAAGAGGTTCGTATAAAGTAACCAGCGTTGAATACGTTTTTTCTGCGACCCTGATTCGTCCGTCGGGCGTGATCGTTCCCATTTCGAGCAACTTATCGGCAGTGATATAATTGGCATAGGCATACTGAGTCATCCAGCTTCCGAAGCGAGGTTCGGCTGCCACCAGCTCCATCGGATAAAGAATAAGTACATCCACATCGCGGTGAACATGGCCGGTCGTCAGATCGATTGACCGGGAAGCCTGTGCACCGAAAGCATCATTAACGGCTCTTTTTCTGATTCCGGAAGGTTCAGGCATTCCCCAGTAAGCAGCATAAGCATCGGGATATTTGTTTATTACCCCGATGGATGCGGCCATGGCAGCTCCGTAATAATCGTTGTCGAGCCAACCACATTCGGCAAAATCGTTTCCTGTCGGTTGCAAATATTCTCCCCATTTAAAATAGTCGTAGCACGCAGCCGATGCCTGATGAACCGTATTCGACCAGATAAAGTTCGAAGTGTATTCATACCTGGACGCATTCTCCAGAAGTTTTTCAGTATTCCACAGGTCAATCGTCGGACTTTCGGCCCACGAGGCATGAGCACTTGTCCGCAATTCCCTGCCGAACAAATCTTCTGCATATTTCTTGGCCTGACAGAACAAATCAACTACCTGATTATTCAGCAGTTTATAATACCGGTGACGCATCAGCACCGTCCGCTGAATATCTTCAGGCGTATCGCCCGGCACATATTGCACGTTAACCGGAGCCGATGCCGAATTTGAGTTCGGCTGCATACCATAAACGAAATAAAGCATCTGCTTCTCGTCGAATGGCTGCCCGTATTTTTCAGTATAAACTTTTCCCATCGACGGCGTATAATACCTGACACAGAACTGTCCGTCGTCCTGATGACTAAAATAGAACCAGTCCTGCTGAATGTGCATTTCATCTGAATATAACGAAACCAGGTTCACACCTTTGTCATAGTATTTTTTCATCAGGCTTTTCAGGAATGGCAATGCTTCAGGGCTGAAATAATCCATTTCGGGAGTTTCATATTCAAGCAAAACAAGTACCCTGTCGTATCCCTGAGCCTGTTTGTCGCCGGTGGAAAATACATTGATCAGTTTGTCATTCTTATTTCCGGAATTGTTTTCTGAATCGCTGAATTCGTCTGTTTGAATAGTACTGAGTTCGATAATATCAGCCGGATTAACCACCTTATACGGACTGGCGCCCAGCTTTTTCTCTTTAAAAGCATAAGCCCTGACCCCTTTCAGCTGAATTGCAAAACGTCCTTTGTTGTTGGTCCAGTACAACTGTCGCCAGAGCTGAACATTGAACTTTCCGGTCAGGGGATCGCGAAGCCCTGTTTTATAATGAAGCCAGTGACCCGACTGCCCTGTACTTTTCTGAAATGCTTTTCCCAGTTCCAGCGGACTTAACAAACTCAGATCGATGCCCATTCCGTATTTGGCAGCAAAATCGCTGATCACTTTAATTTTATCGATGTACTCATCCATATCAGGAGTAAGTTTCCGTTCTGCCCCTGCTTCTTTCCGGTATTGCCTGAAAAATTCATCGAAAGCGATGGTCAGCACTTTATCGCCTTTGTTCCGGGCTTGTTCACAAACTTCCCGGAGGCTGGCATATTCTTTTGTCAGTCCTGTTGAAATATCAATTTTCTTATCCGGGTCCAGCAGATCGTTCAACTGATTGTCGCTGGTAAGAATAATTGTTGCTGAAAAAACGGATGCAGGGAAAAGCAACAGAAATAACAACAAAAAACTGCACCATTTTATTTTTAAGTAAGAAGTCATAGTTGGTTAATTTTAGTAGTTAATTTCGATCAGGTATTTCGGCCTGTAAACTTATTTTTTCCAGATGCACCGGTAATTAAACCGGCGATTGGGAGCCGTATCGCCATGCGTACAAAGCGAAACCGGGTCTTTCAATTCCGAAGGATTATCGCTCCACTTAAAATCGAAAACAAACTGATTTGCTGACAACCCCAGTAAATTCCGCGGCACAGAAAGTTCGAGTTGGTTTCCTGCATAATAATATTTCAGGTCAGATACTTCCTGCCACGGATCGTCAGGATGAGCCGGATCGTAACGCATCAGTGTTGTTGTATGCTCATCCTTCACCTTTTTGTTGATTACAAAGTCGTATCCATACCAACCGGTCGCCGGATTCTTGTCGGCATCAATCAATAGCAGCATCCAGTTTTTATCTGCCGAACCGGTCAGATTACCGCTGGTTTCAGCATAAAACGAAATATCCTGTTTACCGACAGCCACTTTCGCAGTAATGATGTCGTTCCTTCCTGAATTGTCGGTATAATGCAATCCGCCATATCCGTTATGGTCGCGATGAAATGTATCGCCTTTTGTATCGCGGTATTCGGGTTCAACCGAAGTCCAGTCACCGAACGTCCCGTCCGGTTCAATTTTCGAAAAACCCTTTGATTCGGGAATTGGCCTGACTCCTTTGTAACGACGGATATTCTGAGCCATCTGCATATAGTAATTGTCGGTGTAACCACCCTTCATCGGACTAACCGTACGATTAAACTCAGAATTGTACTGGTCAACAAAAAAGAAAGGATTGTCGCGTCCGAGCCATGGCGTTGTTTTTTTCCCTTTCGGCTGATATTTCCCGGCAGTCCATTCGTTCCAGTCGTTAATGTACAGGAACTGAGGGTTAGCCTTCAGAGCATCATCCCAGCGTTCCTGAAAATAAATGCCATATCCTTCGGGGTCTTTCACCGTTTTCCCCAGCCAGGGGACATAAGCCGAATCAGGCAAATCCTGTTCATTCAGCTTCGGCTCGCCGTATTGCCGCGACCACGATTTACCAACACCCATATTTTCTTTAGTCATCGTAACAGGGTGCTGGGCCGGGGTAACAGCAGCTTCTTCCCGTATGCCGTTGTGTGTCGAAAGTAATTCTTCCGGCGACAAATCTTTTACCTCCTGGTTTGCCATGCTGTAACCGAAACTCCAGTTATCTTCGGTTCCGACATAACGTTTGCCTGCCCATTTATAGTAGCCCCACCACATCGTGCGAAGTGTAAAAAAACTTTTTACTTCCTTGGTGTAATCTTTATAAAACTCTTCTGTATAGTCCGGGTTGCCGTAATGCGGATTGCCGGTGTCGGTTTTTGCCGCGGCATCGTAATGCGGGTTCGGATTTTTTACTCCATTGCCATTTGCATCAACCGACGGGTTGCCGTTGTATAACAGCAAAGGTTTCCCGTCCCAGTAAAACCAAAGGTCTTTGTACCTGCCTTCTTTATAAATGCGGTCGAATAAGTCCTGAACCACCGTAATGACCGGGCCGTTGAATGCCCAGAAAATGAACTGAGGGACCTTGTTCCCTTCGGCTTTCATTTTTTCCATCGTGCTGAAAGTCACCTCCCATTCGTCCCAGTAACGAACGGCATTGGTTACGTCCATCACCAGTACATCCACTCCTGCATCAGCCAGCATCGACATATCCTTGCGAATCACGTATTCATCCTGACTCAGGAAATAACCGTTTTCAGGTTCTCCCCAGTGATAGGAATTTTCGGTCCACAACGAATTTTTGGCATCCAGACGGGCTTTCGGATCAGCCTTCAGAATTTTGGAGACATCGGCTGAATACGGACTTTTACAATCAGTATAATGATTCTGCGTATGCCAGGTTATATAAAAAATACCCACTACCCGGCGCTGATCGGTTTTTACAGACCCTACTTCCTGAAAACCGGGCATCGAACGTCCCAGGGCATCGTTGCCGACCCATGTGTCGGGGTAAATATCGCGGTAATAAGTTTCTTCATTCTTTTGAAAAGACGATCCTGTTTTTTTCTGACACGAAGTTCCCAGAACTGCTAAAATCGTCAGGGCAACGGTCAGGCTTTTCCTGCTAAATAATTTTCTTTTTTCCATCCTGCTGAAGTTTAATATTGAATACCTGAAACTGTTACAGGGCCGAATAAGCCGGACGGCTGTAACTGACTGTCGGCCTTGTACGGATTCACCGGACACCAGGTCGGCCGCTGATCAGCAGGTAGTTTCTGATCGCCGATCAAACGGTTCATCCAGGTATTTACGACTTCAATCTTCAGCTCATTTTCACCTGTTTTTACTGCCTTCGAAATGTCGAGCTGGTATGGAGGAGTCCAAACACCGCCAACGTAAATTCCGTTTGCCGAAACTTTGGCCATTGCCGTCAAACTACCCAGATCGATGATAATCCGGTTTCCTTCCGGCAACTGGTTCAGTTTAAAATTGCAGGAATAGACGGCTGTCCCTGAATAGTATTTAATCCGTTCGTCCGGCGAAGTTGTCCAATCCTGAAGCGTATCGAAAACCACAGGTTGTCCGGGGCCGCGCTGCGAAGCATCAAACTGAACAGTCCACGGTCCTTTCAAACCGGCCAGTACTGTCGGTTCCGGATAATTGGCTTCCACGCCATGAGCCTTTGCCTGACCTGCCTTATCCCGGAAAACGACGAACACACTTTCGTACGGAGCCAGCTTTAACGGAACAGCGGTTACGTTTCCGGTTTGCCTGTAAGCCGGAAGGACACGAACATTCCCCGTTGTTGCTTCCCAAAGTTCGGGCTGAAGTCCTTTTACCCGAAATTCGGGAGTAACCAGTTTCGTCTCATTGGTTTGGTTACTTACAAAATAAATTTCGGCATTTTTCATTGTCCGGTGTCCGTAGTGAATGCTTCGATCGTCGGGCAGTTTGCAGTCGGGAACACAATTGATCAGAGCAAAAGCTTCTTCCATTGTCATCCCGTTAAGAATCATCCCTTTACCGAACTTGTGCGATTTTACTTTCACACCATCCACCTCACCCCATAATTCAGCAGCCATTTTCTGAACCTGACGATCGGCTTCAGGCTGGTTCTGTAAACTTGGCGAACAGTCAGGCGCCGGGCCAAGCACCACTGCCCCGTCACCGACCAGTTGCTTAATTTTTGCCAGCAACTCCGGGCGCATGGTTTTCAGTTTCGGTAGAACCAGAATCCGGTACTGAGTCCCCTGAGGAAGCGTGAGAAGACCGTCTTTTACAGTCATGTATTTCTCAATCACTTCGGCATTCATGTAATCGAACTGGTAACCGACCGGGAGTTCCGGGTCCGTAATCCCTGTCATCTTCGGAGTATCTTCACCAATAAAATAAGCGGCATCGGCCACATTCAGTCCTTGCTGAAGCATAAAGTTTGTCCGTTTCAGGTAAGCCGTGTATACATCCATCTGTGAAAACCAGGTGTTTTTCCGGTTGAATTCATTTCCGAACCATGCATTAATCCCGGGATTTTTATCTTCATAAGCCTGAGAGATATATACATGCAACAGCGTGTTGTTGATACCTTCTGCGAAAAAACGGTCGCCACGCTGTTTCATGACAGCCGGATAGCGGGAAAACGGACGACCTGCGCAGGTATTTGATTCGGCGGAAATTTTTGTTTTGCCGTAAATATGTCCGCAGGAAGTTGCTGCCCGGTTTTCGATATTTCCCAAAGTTCCTTCGCTCCAGAACTCACCGCCGATCTCGTCTGACTGCCCGCCATACATCAAAAATTCACTCGGAAAACCCCAGTGCCCGTAACATTCGAGCCATGTATGCAGACCGTATTTGTGACTGATATCCCTCAGACCCCCGACATAATCATACGCTACTTTGTCGGCCACCATGCGGCGCATGTCCCACAAAAAACGGTCGGATGCCTGCTCGCTGTTTACTACAAAACCTCTGTAAACAGGTAAAAAAGGAAGCGGATCGTAGCCATAACGTTGTTTAAATTCAGACAGAAAATCATCTGTAAAATTTTGTCCGCCGGTTTCGTAACTATCCTGAACAACTACTTTAAAAGTTTTCCGGTCGGCCTCGGGAATACGTTTCAAAATTTCGCCTATATATCCGTAGAAATGTTTTTCGACATGCTGTTTGCTCATCTTATCCACCTCGTACCCGGTTGCTTCAGGTGAAGCCGGGGCATTTTTTGTTCCGGTGGGTGTCATTCCGGTACGAAGAATCACCCAGTTTCCTTCCGGAACATCCCAGTTCAACGTGCCGTCAGCTGAAAGATATTGCGTCAGATCAACCACTTTCGATGCGTCAATCACCATTGACCGGTCATCGGGTTCTGCTTGTTTGGGCCACTGGTATTCGTTCCAGTAAGGCAGCGGAGTCTGGAACATCTTTGCCAGTGTTTTTTCAGGATAACGCTCTACCCGCGGGGCTGCTGAAATTTCCACTTCAGCAAGACCTTTGTCCTGATTAATGTCTTTTACAATCAGCCGGAACGATGTGGATGTGACAGCCGGAAACGAAATAACTACCGGCGCATAAGGATCAAAACCGACATTTAATCCAGCATTAAAACGATTAATCTGAAACTCCGTAATGGTACGGAAATTCCCGTCGGCTCCCTTTGCCTGAAACACTGCCGGATTTTTAATCGGTTTTTCGGTGGGAAACACAGAAAGGCTCCGGGCTGTAAAAGGTATTTGTGAATCAAAACCAATGGTAAAATCGCCATCGGCAGGAAAAGTGATGCCGGTCTTGCGATCGCGGTCAGCAAGCTTCGACAAATCCGGAATACGAGGAGAAGAGCTGATTTTTGCATTGCTGCTGTTCAATATCAACCGGTCATCTTTCGGTTCCGGATAGGCGATCACCTTTACATCCTGAAAAAGATCAACCGGCTTAGCCAGCTTTTTACTGAATTTTTGCGGACCTTTCACATCTATCTCAGAAGAGGCCAGATAGCGCATGGCTTCTTCAGGCTTCACCCACGGGCCACCGGATTGGCTCCAGCCCGGTGAGTTGAAAATACCGATTTCTATATTTAATCCGGTTGCGGTTTTGAGTGCCGCATGAAGAATATCCCACCACTCGTCACTGAATATTTTTACTTTCCCGTAAGGTACATTATCCTGTCCGATGTAGCCGATAAATGCCCGGTTGATTCCGGCTTTCTTCATGGCCTGAAGGTCTTTTATAACCCCTTCTTTTGAAATATTATCTGAAATCCAGTACCAGTAAACGCTGGTCTGTATCGAATCGGGAGGGGATACAAATCCGCTTTCCAATGCTTCTCCGGATATTTTTTCTCCTCTTGGGACAGAACATGCAAAAAACATGATCCCTATCACATAAATTCCTAATCGAAAAATTTTATTCATAGAAAATCAATTTAAGTACTGATTAAAAATCCGAAGTTACTAACTATATACGACAAGCATTCTTTGAAATTCTGAAAACAGAGATATGCATCAAAAGGCAACCGTTGATATTTGATTCCTCTCCATAAAATTTCTATCAGGTTCAGTTCTGTGGAATAAGGTGGTATGAAAAAAAAAATTAACAAATCTTTCTGATTCCATTCCCTGATTTTTGCCATGAACTTTTTAAAACGATGGTGTGCACCGCATCGGTTTGTTTCAAGAAAAGATCCAAAGGTCGGGTTATTCTTCCATCTGAATTTTGAATTTTCCGGAAGGGAAATGATATATGATGTTTTCCCCTTTATTAGTTACCGGAATATATTTTTTCTTATTCAGCTTTTTCCCATTAACCAGGATAGCTCCTTCTTTTGGTAAAACAACCAGTCCCGACGAGTTAGGAGGAATTGTGATATGCCAATCGAGTGCTTCGGAACTTTTTGACCAACTGCTAATAATGGTTCCGTAAGAAGATTCAACGGAAGCTTTTGCCCATTGCAACTGTTTTGTAAACAAAGGGTCGAAACGAATGACTTTAAATCCGTATCCTGAAGAATCAGGCCGGATGCCTGCAATATCTTCATAAAAGCATCTGTCATAGCCCGCCTGCATTGGATGATTATGGGAGTCTGATCCGGCTCCTTTTTGACTTATTCCGTTAACCGGAAGAACCTCCCATAGAGAAGTTGCATTTGCTGCATCCCACATCCAGGCAAAACTGTTTTCACCTTTTTTTGTGAACATTTTCCAGGCTGCATCTGCCTTCCCGTTGCGCGCCAGCATACTCCCTATCCGGCTAAGTCCGAAAATTCCGCAATGCATGAATTCATCACTTTTTTCGTTCATATTACGGACAATTGCGTCTGCCACTGCCCTTTCATCGTCTTTGGGCACCAGCCCGAAATCAAGAGCCATGACGTCTGCTGTCTGACTTCCGAACGTCTTTTTACGGACATTGTACATCGTCGCGACCATCTCTCCTGATATCAGTCCTTTCTCTTCAGCGTATTTCCGAGCGTCAACATCTTTCCCCAGTAAACGGGCAACCTGATTCATTATACTGACATCTAAATAATGAAAAGCCGTTGATACAAATTCAACAGGGGTATCACTTGCTGCATTTCCACCAGGAGGAGCCCAGTCACCAAGTCCTTGATAAATAATATATTTTGTTTTTTTATTGTATTTATGTGTACGCGCAGTATCCCGCCCCAGGGTAGAAACGTAATCAGTCCATTGCTTCATGGCTGGATAAAAGTCTTTCAAAATTTCTTTGTTCCCGTAATAAACATACAGCCACCATGGAAGTTGAACCAACGCCGTTCCCCAGTCGGGCGAGGCCACACCACACAACCGTTTTCCGGGTGCAACCATGTAAGGCAGACCCGATGGTTTCGAAACAAAATAGAAAGCAGTATTATGCCTTTCGTGGAAGAGTGTTTTTTCTTCGGCAGGAAGTGAGCCGGAACGGATATCTTCCAAATATTTTGTCCAGAAATTATTCATCTGCAGATTGAGATTCGCCATTTTTACGTAGGCATGGGTATCCCCCAACCACCCGCATTTTTCGCGATCAGGACAATCGGTTGGAATTCCTTGAAGATTACTTATTACCGTATGTACAGCCAATTCATGAAGACGGTTTATTTGAGGATTGGAACACTCAAAAGTTCCGCGTACAGGCAAATCGTTATGCACCGGAACCAGGCTCAGAGTTGACAAATCCGGTTTGGTTTGCATTCCCGAAAGCTCAGCATAACGAAATCCGTGATAGGTAAACCGCGGAGACCATTGCTCTGTTCCCTCTCCCTTGCAAATGTATTTATCCTCAAAAATTTTTCCATGAAAAGACCATCCTGTTGAGGAAAAATCCAGGCTTCCGTCATCATTCTTCTCTTCAGCCATACGAATAGTCAAAGTTGTTCCTGAAGGCTGATTAACCTTTAACCGGGGAATTCCGGCTATGTTCACTCCAAAATCGAAAATCCAGTTCCCCGACGGATCCTGCCACATCTTAACCGATTTTAATTTTTGCATTGTCCGGATTGGTTCCACCAGTTGCGGAACCAAACAAGGAGGCACACCTTCATGAGCAAGGATGGCTTTTTTCCAATCCAGACAAGGCATATCTGCCTCACACCATCCTTCTATTTTCTGACGAGCATCGTACAATTCACCCAGATAAATATTTGATTTGATGACAGGCCCTTCCTTCCATTTCCAACTTTCATCACTGCCAAATACCGTTTGAGAACCATCCTGATAATGAATTACCAATTGCAATCTGAACATGGGATTGCCATAACAAAACGGATATCCATTCCATGCTGCATCCTGAGAGAACCAACCGTTACCGAGCATCACACCAAGGCAATTATCGCCTTTCGTTAAACGATCCGTTACATCGAATGTGCTGTATAAGGCATACCGTTCGTAATTGGTTTGTGCCGGATCAAGAAAACGGGTCGGATCTGCTTTCTGACCATTCAGGTAAAGTTCGCCCGCTCCTAATCCGCAGAAACAGGCCAGAGCCTTAACCGGTCTTTTATCCAGATGGAATACTTTCCGAAAATAGGGAAGCGCACTGTCTTTGGAATAAGGATACGTAATCCATTTAGCGCTCCACGACTGTTCCTTCAGCAAACCAATCGAAAAATAAGCCGGATTGCTCCACCGGCTAACCCGTCCGGAATTGTCCCATATCCGTACATGCCAGTAATAACAACCTGCTTCCTGAAATTTATCTGTTTCCGGGACGATATCAAATTGCTCTTCTGATCGTCTCTTCCCTGATTTCCAGACATCGGCAACACCTTTGATGAGCATATCTTTCGTGGATGCAATTTCCACTTCCCATGCCTTTTGAGAAATCCCTTCAACGGACGATTTTATCTTCCAGCTTAGCAACGGTGAGTTAATGCCTTCAGGATTGATCATCCGGCAACACTGCAGATCATCTGCGATCACTCTTTTTGCAGATTGCCCATTCACGGGAAGTGATATAAAAAAACTGCTTATGTATACAAAAAACACTCCTGAAAAAATGTTCCTTCTTTTGATGTAAATCATTGTTGATGCGATTTTAGCGTTTTGTCTATTTTGCCCTTCCCAGGCAAGCGATATTAGAGAGCCTCAAAACTCTTCCTTATGAAATTTTATTTTCATGACATCATCCCCCGAAGTTGTTTATTTTCTTTGTATATAATTAGAAACATGACCTTTATCTGTTTTCCCGGATTTTGAAATTTCCTGAAGGGAAATGATATATGATGCTTTCTCCTTTGTTACCTACCGGCATATATTTTTTCTTATTCAGTTTTTTCCCATTAACCAGGATAGTTCCTTCTTTTGGTAAAACAACCAGTCCCGACGAGTTGGGAGGGATTGTGATATGCCAATCGAGTGCTTCGGAACTTTTTGACCAACTGCTAACAATGGTTCCGTAAGAAGATTCAACGGAAGCTTTTGCCCATTGCAACTGTTTTGTAAATAAAGGATCAAAACGAATGACTTTAAATCCGTATCCTGAAGAATCAGGCCGGATACCAGCTATATCTTCATAAAAACACACATCATAGCCCGCCTGCATAGGTTGATTCTGAGAGTCTGATCCGGCTCCTTTTTGACTCATTCCGTTAACTGGAAGGACTTCCCATAAAGAAGTTGCATTTGCTGCATCCCACATCCAGGCAAAACTGTTTTCACCTTTCTTCGTGAACATTTTCCATGCGGCCTCTGCCTTCCCGTTACGCGCCAGCATGCTTCCAATCCGGCTGAGTCCGAAAATTCCGCAATGCATGAATCCATCACTTTTTTCGTTCATATTACGGACTGTTGCATCAGCTACAGCTTTCTCATCGCCATTCGGCACTAAACCGATATCAAGTGCAATGACATTTGCAGCCTGACTCCCGAATGTTTTTTCCAGAGGATTATACATTGTTGCGTTCACTTCTTCGAATATCGCCTGCCTTTCTTTTTCATATTTTTGGGCATCGTCAGTTTTTCCCAATAAGCGGGCTGTTTGTTTCATGATACATACATCCAAATAATGAAAAGCCGTTGATACAAATTCGACAGGGGTATCACTTGTTGCATTTCCCCCAGGAGGAGCCCAGTCGCCAAGTCCCTGGTAAATAATGTGCTTGGTTTTTTTGCTGTATTTGTTTGTGCGTGCAGTATCCCGGGCCAGGGTTGAAACGTAATCAGTCCACTGTTTCATGTTGGGATAAAAATCTTCCAAAATTTTTTTGTTTCCATAGTAAACATACAACCACCACGGATGTTGGACCAAAGCCGATCCCCAGGCAGGCGAGGCCACACCGCACAACCGTTTTCCGGGTGCAACCATGTATGGCAGTCCCGAAGGCTTCGGAGCATAATAAAAAGAAGTGTTTAACCGTTCATGAGAAAGCGCTTTTTCTTCGGTTGCAAGAGACCCGGAACGAATATCTTCCAGGTATTTTGTCCAGAAATTATTCATCTGCAGGTTGATGTTCGCCATCTTTGCATAGGCATGTGTATCCCCCAGCCACCCGTCTTTTTCCCTGTTGGTACAACCGGTAGGAATTCCCACAAAATTACTCGTTATCGTACGCATGGCCATCTCATGGAGACAATTAATCTGCCGATTGGAACACTCAAAAGTCCCACGTACAGGCAAATCGTTATGCACCGGAACCAGGCTCAGGGTTGACAAAGCCGGTTTGGTTTTCATTCCCGAAAGTTCAGCATAACGAAATCCGTGATAGGTAAACCGGGGAGACCATTGCTCTGTTCCCTCTCCTTTACAAATGTATTTATCCTCAAAAATTCTTCCATGAAAGATCCACCCCGTTGAAGTAAAATCCAGGCTTCCGTCATCATTCTTCGCTTCTGCCACACGAATCGTCAAAACGGTTCCTGAAGGCTGATTAACATTCAGCCGGGGAATTCCGGCTACGTTCACTCCAAAATCGAATATCCAGTTTCCCGACGGATCCTGCCACATTTTAACCGATTTTAATTTTTGCATTGTCCGGATTGGTTCCACCAGTTGCGGGACCAAACAAGGAGGCACACCTTCATGAGCAAGGATGGCTTTTTTCCAATCCAGGCAAGGCATATCTGCCTCACACCATCCTTCTATTTCCCGACGTGCATCATAGTCCTCTCCCAAATAAACATCTGCTTGAAGAACGGGTCCTCTTTCCCATCTCCAGCTTTCATCACTGCCAATTATCGTTGTTGATCCATCGCTGTAACGGACTATCAACTGAAGACGCAGCATAGGGCTGCCATAGCTGAATGGTGCTCCCTTCCATGCTTTATCTTCTGTAAATCGACCATTGCCGAGCATCACACCAAGACAATTATCGCCTTTCGTTAAACGATCCGTTACATCGAATGTGCTGTACAAGGCATACCGTTCGTAATTGGTTTGTGCCGGATCAAGAAAACGGGTCTGATCTGCTTTCTGACCATTCAGGTAAAGTTCTCCCGCTCCTAATCCGCAAAAATAAGCCAAAGCCTTGACCGGCCTTTTATCCAGATGGAATACTTTCCGGAAATAGGGAAGCGCACTGTCTTTGGAATAAGGATATGTAATCCATTTAGCTCTCCACGACTGTTCCTTCAGCAAACCAATCGAAAAATAAGCCGGATTGCTCCACCGGCTAACCCGTCCGGAATTGTCCCATATCCGTACATGCCAGTAATAACAACCTGCTTCCTGAAATTTATCTGTTTCCGGAACAATATCAAATTGCTCTTCTGATCGTCTCTTCCCTGATTTCCAGACATCGGCAACACCTTTGATGAGCATATCTTTCGTGGATGCTATTTCCACCTCCCATGCCTCTTGAGAAATCCCTTCAACGGACGATTTTATCTTCCAGCTTAGCAGCGGTGAGTCAACGCCTTCAGGATTGATCATCCGGCAACACTGCAGATCATCTGTGATCACTCTTTTTGCAGGTTGTGCATTCACGGAAAGAGATACAAAAAAACTGCTTATGTATACAAAAAACACCCCTGAAAAAATGTTTCTTTTTTTGATGTAAATCATTGTTTCTATTTGATTAAGTTGATTTGTTTATCCAGTTATGACGACTTAACGGAAGTGGTTTTATGGCAGGTTTTTTTGCTTACGAACTTATTCATTCCACTCATCGGTACGGAACGACGAAGCAGGCAAACCTTCGGTATTGTAAAGTTCACCAACCACAAAATCGTCAAAAGCGTATCTCACAGCAACAGGCTGATCAACCTGAATTGAGAAGAGATCAATTCCCGTTTCTGTGATGACAGCATGAGCCGGATAAAAATGCTTGTCTTTACCTGCTATTTTAAAATAATTAAGTTCTCTTCCGAAAGTGGTTAACCCGTTTTCTGCATGAGAAAAGGTCAGTGTTACCAAATTCCCTTTTACAGTCATGGTTTTGAATACCGGCCCGGAATATTCAAATCCTTTTTTGCTATATGTTTTTGCCAAAGCAAGATAAGCCAGCCGTTCCCCTATAATTTTCTTGTTTGCCGGATGAATATTCTTTTCTTCTCCTGCATCTATCAGACAAACCAGACCTGAATTCGAAACGGTGTTAACTGCTTTTAACTGAGCTTCACGAAGAAAAGCTGAATTAATGCTATTGTCCCCGTAATCAAACGGAGCGATCTGAACACAGTAAAACGGGAAGTCCCCGATTCCCCATACCGAACGCCAGTCATTAATCAGTCCGGGCAATAATTCCCGATAATGGTCCGGCTCACTTACATTGGATTCTCCCTGGTACCAAATGACCCCTTTTATTGCATAGCCAACAAAAGGGTGGATCATCGCATTAAAAAGCACGGTCGGACTCGTTAACGGGGAAACGGAAGATTCATCGTTCCTATCCGGCAGATTCACCCATTTATAGGGTTTAAGACCCTCTTCACTCATCCACGGTTCAATTCTTGATCCTCCATAGCTCGAGCGTATCAGTCCGATCGGAACATCAAGAACATTCTGGAGCATCTGTCCAAAAAAATAGGCCACAGCGCTAAAATTGGCGACCTGCTCAGGACGACATTCCTCCCATTTCCCTGAAACATTGTCCAGCGGTTTGAGGCTTTTGTCGATATCGACTGCAAAAAAACGGATAGCTGCATTGGCTGATGTTGCAATCGCATGATTCGAGCCGATAACCGGATTATTATTCCCTCCCTTTACGGGCATTTGCATGTTTGACTGTCCTGAGCAGAGCCAGACTTCGCCGATCAAAATATCCCGAAGCTTCATTTCGTTCCCGTCAGACAACGTAATCTGATAAGGCCCTCCTGCAACAGGTGTCTTTACTTTCACTTTCCAGTTCCCGTCAGTCCCTGCCTTTACTGAATAATGCTTATGATCCCATGATGTTGTTATTTTTACTGTTGCTCCCGGACTCGCTTTCCCCCATATGGCAGCATCTGTTTGTTGTTGCAGAACCATATGATCACAAAAAAGTGACGGTAATTGAATTTTTGCCTCTGTGAAAATAGAAATGATTAAAAATAAAAGAAAGAAACTTATTTTTTTCATCTTGTTATTCGTTTGTATTTTACTATCATTTGTCTAAAGTTCCGAAAAGAGTTCTTGAATAAAATAAAACTCCCTGTTGCCGGAAACGCTCCCTGTAATAATTTTTTCTGCTTCGTTTTTGTTTCCTGAATAGACTGCCCGGCACCAATCAAAGACCTCCGGTGAAAGATTACTTTTTTCCAGTTCTTTTATTAACAGGTCTCCTTGTTTCTTATTCCCCGTTTCCTTTAAAACCAAAGCACACAGAAAATCATTTATCCCGGAGGATAAATTGTTTTCCGCCTTGAATTTCATGATGTGCTGCTGCATTATTTTGGAGGAGTTGACATTTCCCAATTTTTTATAGCATTGTAACGCGATAAAATCTTCTAATCGTTCATCCACGACATAAGGTCTGCCAACACCCAGGTTTTCAGGCCACTGTCTGGCCTGATCTATCATCTTTAGTGCTGCTCTGCATTTGCTTTTTTTGATCAATTCCAGTGCCTGAGCAATATTGGAGTCCCGCCAGATTTCCCGTCCCTGAGTTGCCCCTTCGTTCGGAAGTACTACTAGTTTTTGAAGGAGGTTGATACATTCCTGATATTTTTTATTTTGATCAAGTATTTTCGCGTAACATAAACCTATGTAGTAATTGCCGGGATGTTCCCTGTACCCTTTCCTGGCCAGTTCTTCAGCCCGCAGGCTGTTTCCTTTGTCCAGATAAAATTCAGAGGCATACAATTCAGCCCGCCAGGAATTCCCCCCGGTTTCCAGCGCCCGGTTAACATCTTCTTCTGCGCGGGGGTCTCCCTTTTTCCATAATTTTGACCGGGCAATATAAAAAGGATAAAAATCAGGCGTATTACCGCAGGCCTCCCATAATTCAAGCCCTTTCTCCCCTGCACCAAGATGCAGGTCGATTAATCCTTCATAATAATTTAATTTCCAATCGTCAGATATTTTTTTTGCCCATTCGAGTGCCTGCAGGGTTTCCCTTCTGAAAGGGAATACCGTTGACGGGGATTGTCCCAACGCTTTTTTAAGCAATATGTTTGCCTGGGCTTCTTCCCCATTTAAGTGGGAAAGACAGGCCTGCCACAAAAATACAACCGGTTGGGATGACGGGTATATATTTAGTGTTTTCAGTGCATCCCCTTTCTGCCCGTTTTTGTAATACCACAGGGCATACTCCAGGTATGTTTCATGGGCAAGTTCATTGGTGATCTTACAGGTTACCTCCTCCCTGTTTTCCAAAGAAGGAACAGTCAGGTATCGTTCAAACCTGATAAAATGATTTAGCGGGTCTGTCTCTTCCATTTTTTCCAATTCCTTTTCTGCTTCTTTTTGCCTCCCGAGTTTCCGAAGGCATAATATTTTTAGCTGAAGTGCTTCTGATCCTTTCTGGTTGTAATCGAGGCTCTTGCCTGCATAATCCAGTGCCTTTGCATAGTCCTTTTTGCACAGGAAGACAGATGCAAGCGCATTATATGCCGCAGTACGCATAGATATTGAGGCAGTAGCATTTGAAAAACCGTCGATGGCCGAAACAGTATCTCCAAGGGCCAGGCTTGATAAACCGTAGAACATGTTTCCCTCAGCATCATAGGTATCTATAGAGAGTGATTTCAGAGCATACTCCAAAGAACGGCTGTAATTTGTTTTCCGGTAACAATGAGCAGCCATCCCTGTCAGCGAAGGAATAAAGCAAGGCTCTATATCCAATGACTTTTGGTATTCTTCCCCGGATACATGGTATAAACGCTGCCTCTCAAATTCTTTCCCTTTCAGGTAATGTCCGTAAGCTGTTTCCCAGTTAAAACCGGAAGGCGCTTCTACCGGGCGTTTAATCCGGTATCTTTCCCGGTTGGCATCGTACAGTAATTCATTATTCAGCCAGACACTTGTTTTTTCTGAATTTCCACTGTATTCAAATGTACCGGTTACAGGTTCCATAGGAAGTAGATTTATATCTTTTGTATAAATTATCTTATCTCCGTCTCTTACTTCCAGTTTTCCACCTGTCTGTTCATTGGGACAGAAATATATTTTATACAGGTCTCCTTCGTGCTCAAGGTTGACAGCCCCAGCGGGCAGTGCGGTTTTAAGTCCCGAGGTTCCTTTCACCGGGAACCAGTATTCCATCCATTCATCGGTCGTCCCTGGGGAAAACCCGCGGTGCTTAAATGGAGTTCTGCTGCTTTCTTCTACTGCCTGGTTAAATAAACGCCCTGACTGTAATTCGGTGTATTGCCCGTCCTTGTCTGTCAGTAGTTTTTCCCATATCATTCCCTCTCCGGACAGCCCCCATATCCAGATCTTTTTACCCGGTTTTTCATCATATGGCGAATAATGGCAGAATCCGAAGTTATCGTTATGCCAGAAGGCCCCGTAGAAATCAGTCAATTCCCCAAAAATATGATTTGCCTTATAAGAACCGAAATTATTTTTTTCATAGAAGGAGAGCTGTCGTCCTTCCCTGTCTACAGGCCAAGGGAAATGTTTCCCGTCATGTCCGATAATGTAATTTCCCGGGAAGACATACTCCAGATTCCCGGCTGTCTTTATCCCGAGATTCGTCCAGTGGTAATAAGACTGTTCCTGAAAGGTAGGATTATCCCATACTGAACGGGTAGTAAAATAAGCCTTGTCTTTGGGCAGATTGATCTCAACGCTCCATCGCGTATGTGAAGCAAGATCGATGGCCCCGACAAAACAACTTGTGCTGCCGTCTTCGTTCGTACGGACATAATAATCTACAGGCGTTGAACAAGTCGGTGCATGGCCGATAGCTCCAAAGTTCATTTCTATTCCTCCCGAGGTCCACGGCCCCCTCATGGCTACATCCCTGAATTTTACTGCATGGTTGTAATAAACAAACTCTTTGCCTGTGGATTTCTCAACAGCTCCCCATATCTTACCCCCGATCTCCGGCATAATCCATAGTTTGATATATTCATTCTCCATCACGACCATCTTCCATTTCTTATCTGTTGGTTTGGCTGAAAATCCATCAAACCGGAAATACGGATAAATCTTTCCAAACTCAGGTACAGGGTTCGGATCAGAATAAGGATAGGTCGCCATTTCTACCTGCTCTTCACTTATAATACTCTGTGCAATGGATCTGTTGACCGAAAACAGAAGGACAACTGTAAAAAACAAATATGTACAATTATGTATTCTCATTCCTCTTATTTTTATTTTGCGTTCACTTAAATTAACGGTTGGTTTTATTTGGCTTTCCCCGGCTCTTTTCCAGAAATTATCAATAAAAGATCTCCCTTAGAAGACACTGAAAATGGTTCTCCTGTTTTAAAAACCTTCTCCTCCTGGTAACCTTCTATCTCCGGAGCTACAATCTTTACCTCACTACTATTCAGCCCTAACCGTTTCCAGTCTATATTCAACCTCACTTTCACCGGCTTGTCTGCCCAGTTCCCTATCGCTACAAGTGTCTTCCCTTTTTTGATATAAGCGGTGGCATATACATCTTTCTGGTCAGTGTTTATTGCCGGGCTAGCATCCCAGAAACCTGACATCTCCGATGTCGAAATGCCGAAGCTGTCCCATAGCCTCCACATCGGGAAAAAACCACGCTGTGTCATGCCAAACACCATGCCCCGGCGATTGCTGTCAGACATGTGTAGAAGCATATCATTTCCGATACCCATCGGCATGCCGCTTAGTTCCACAAACCAGAAATCGGCTGGCATAATATCGTAATTAAAACCTTCTCCAAACCATGTTTTATCAATATAGGGGAAGAACTCGGCATATTGGTTTACAGGCCCTTTGGATAATCCTGTATTGGAATGAAGGTCTATCATACAGCCGGGTTTGTTCATATCCATGACCCGGCGCATCCTTTGCAGGATATGCCGGTCGAAGGCAACATCGTCAAGGTATAAACCGTCAATATCCATATTTTTAATTAGCCAGGCCAGTCCTTCAATATAATAATTATACCACCTCGACTCACTGCTGGTTAAAATTGCAGCATCGGCCTTACCTTCTCCCAGATAATTATACCACTGTACCGTATAATGATTTACCAAATGTTCCTGTAGCCAGGCGTAACCGCCGCCGGCCCCGTCGGCCAGTACTTCAAAACCCAGGCTGCGCAAGGCCCACAGCTCCGGAAGGCGGGTTGTTAATTCCCGCACGGTATAATAAAACTTGACTTTCCATCCCCGGGTATGCCATTGATCGACAAAAGCCCGCATTTTATCCGGTTCCAGGAACGGATAATTAATATAAGGATTATATGCAGTGGCATGATGCACATTCATGATATTGCCTCCGTTTGCAAGTACCTCTTTGGTCGGCTCTGTACTGTGAAAATACCGGTTGGTAAACTGACCTTTCAAATCAAATGTTTTGACTGGCGTGATCAGCAGTGCAAATTCATAATTGACCGATTCGCCTGCCTTCATCTTCCGGTATCCGCTGTAAGCGGATGCCGTTACTGTACTGTCGCACGAACGGATCCAATATCCACCGTTCCAGGCATTGTCCCAACTCGATGGCGGGGCGGGCTTATACACATATAACAGCGGACCGTGGTAACTGCCACCCCGCAATTCGCAATGAATTCCTCCCAAGGCCGACCCGATCCAGAAACTGTCTTCTGTATCTATCCACCGTGACAGATGTTCTTTTGGTGTAAGTCCCCCCATCCGTCCCATTCCAACCATATAGGTCGCATATCGTTTCTTTAAAGGAATTTCTATGCGGATATCCTGGATGTGTATATCTTTTTTCGAAGTAACCGTACATTGATACCCCAGCCTTCCGTCATATTCCATTTCTCCTTTACACTCTATCTTCAACATCTCATTCTCTGTCACACTCTCCCAAGAGACTACGCCTTCTTTCTTCTCTTTAAATACAAAATCACCTCCCGGGAAAACAACTTTCCGGTTATCTGACTCAATAACAAAGCGAATTGGATATGATAATATATTATTTGCTAACGAATTAATCTGTTGTGGAAAACCGTAATCATTCAGTTGGACGGAACGTCCAAGGCAGGATATTTCCCTTCCGGTTACTTTTAATGGAGTATAGGGATGTACCGGTTTATCATCAAGCCCCAGGGTTGAATTCAGCCAACGAAGCCGTGAATGCCGCCAGGGCTCCCCGTCACCCCTGTCGGCCAGGTAATGGTTTGTTACGATGAGTTGTACTTTTATCCGTTTTGCTGTCGCGTTCGCCGGTTTTACGTCAATATATCCTTCATAAGTGCCAGGAACCGCTTCTCCCGGAATATCAATCCCTACCCACAGTGCCTGCACTTTCCCCTGATTAATATTGACCTCTTTGCTAAAAGCCTTTCCCCAGCTATCTGTCCCATCTGTATTAAAACAGGTAAAATCTTTGCTGGAAATGGTATTTCCCCGGGAATCCCGCATATCTGAATATTCAAGCCTGATATTTTTAAAGTTTTTATGTGAGGCGTATATTCCTAACTGAAAGACATAATACTCATTCTGCTGTGCCGTGCCTTGAAATTCAACCCCTGGTTTGTATTCCATCCATCTGATGGGCAGTGCATCATTCATCCGTATCGGATAACTCCTGTCTTCAGGAAATATCAGGTAATCATCCTTGTTCTTCCTTAAAAAATCCGCCACCTCACTACTGGTCGCAATAACCTCCATCGGATAAAAACTGTCAAAAGAAGTCCGGGCTTCTATCCTTTTTACCTCTCCCTGGTCAACATCCTTGTAATGTTCCTCTTTATCCGTTAACCGATGGTTCTCTTCCCACGATTTGTCAGGGGGCGGTTCTGGCAACAGATACTTCCCTGCAAAGGGCTTATCCGTTACCGGGGTATACGGTAAATAGTAAAAATAATACTCCCCTGACCGGGATGCCGGACCAAAAACAAGATCACAAAACTCGTTGTTTAAACTCACCCGGTAAATATTTTTTACCGTATCCCCGCTCTCTGCATGAATGATCAGCATCTGCCGTTGTTCGGGATGTAAATCATGCCGACGCCACAAAAATTTAATATGGACAGCATCTCCAGGCCTCTTTACATCTATGACAGCACGATGATTCCCAAAACTCTCAGCCCACGGCTTCCCCGCTACGGAATACCCGAGCTCCTGGCCCGTGGAAAAATTTATACCAACAAATAACCAGATATAAATGAATAATAAACTATATCTCATAAATTTTGACTGTCTTTTATGTTTTTTACCTGATAAATAAAATAACAAACAAGATTCTTTTCCGCGATACATGGGGATAGCATGATCAGTCATTTATTTCAATGGGAACCCAGCGGGTGTTCCATTGTCCCCATGTTTCTCCGTAGGCATAAGAAAGATACTGCTGAACCCCCTTCCTGATATGTCCCTTTTCGTCTCCACTCCATCCGCAATTATGCAGATATGGCATCAGATTATTATGCAGTTCTTCTACTTTTTGAAAGGTAATTCCATCGTCTGATTCCCATAAAACAATGTAACCGTCATCCGTCATCCGCGACGCCGCATGAATGGCCAGAAATTTTTTTGAATTTTCGTCATATTTCACGTCGCAGTGATCAGCATTCTGAATGTTGCTTTTGTTCACGGCGACGCCTCTGTAAACCAAATTTTCCGGCCAGTTCAAATCATTAGCATCTGCTGTGGATACACAAGTTGTTGTGGCTTTCGTCCCGGTTCCTTCATCCCACGAATAATAAAAATAGACAATATCATCCAATATCACAAAACACGGCTCTCCTGCCCCAAAACAGGACGAAAAGGTACCTCCCTGGGAATATTCAATAACCGGCTGAGGGTTGCCTCCCCATCCTTCTCCATTCCACTTCTCCCAAGGACCATTGCAATTTTTTGAACGGCAGACATAAACATTACATTCCGCACCACTCTCATCATCACAAGAACTATAACCGATATAATAATACCCTCCCCATTTAGCGACTCCCGGATCACAGCAGGAAATGGCATCCCTTGAATATTCCGTAGGTTGAAGCACCATTTCTTCTTCGTTCCAGTTTTTTCCTCCATCATCTGTATGCTGATAGGAAATCTGATCCCAGTAATTTCCTCTATCGGTTTTTTCAAGGGTATATCGTGCCTCGTAACTTTTTGAACTTTCTGTTCCGTTGTAAAAATTCGTCACACCCGCCGCATTCCCGGTATAGGTATACAATCCTGAATATTCATTCAGTCCGTCCTTTATGGTCCACAGATATGTCCCCGCTGGAAATTTATCATCATTGGACAGTTCCAGATAGGTGTTATTTCCATAATTTTCAAAGACTTTTGACGCAACCGGGGCCGATTCGATGGTAGTCAGATAGTCCGTATGCCATTGGTAAAGACATAAGGTAAGTCCACAATTACTTCCTCCCTGGTTCATACCATAAACGCTAACCCCCCAAAAGGAAACATCTGATGTGAACTTCTGACCTGCAACAACACTATTATCTACAATAACGGATTTCTGATCCCCTTCTCCTGTCGTTAACGAAACATTTTTTCCAAATTGTCCGCCCATTGCAGCAAACCAGACATCAATGGATCCGTCATCGTTAATGATAATGGACGGACCATAACGATAATTACCCGCCTTATAAATATCCCAGCCATTATTTGTAAGTGATAATATCCCATTCTCTTCATCTGTTGAATCTTCTTGTCCATCCCCCGTGGAGATAGGGTCATCGTTTTTTGAACATTCCATGAAAAGAAATATAAGAGGAAGGATATATATTATTTTTTTCATACGTTAAAATTTTATAAGAGGCTGTCCGAAAACTCTGTGCGACTCTGCGTTTTTTTCTCTGTGCGACTCTGCGTTAAAAATATAAATAACTAAACCACAGAGCTACACAAAGTTTTTCGCAGAGTTGCACAGAGTTAAAATGAATATTATTTCCCTTTTTGGACAGCCTTATTTTGTTTTGGTTTTCATATTATTAACCAAGAGGGAAAGTTCAACAAACCTCAGATCCTTCTTTCTTTTTGATTTTCAAATATGTTTATTACAATAAGCGCAATAAAATTTCATTTATGGGACCTCCCGGAAAGAGGCTGTATCAAAAGTATTTTCGAACAACTGCGATTTGAATATTTGGTTTTCTTCTCCGATACCTCTATATGAAAAAAAACCTTATTTAGATCTTTTGATACAGCCTCTTTTTTACCAACCCGGATTCTGCCAATCCGAACCTAAAATGGAAACTTCACTTTCAGGAATTGGAAATATAAGGAATTTGTCGGAATAAGAATGACGATAACCAATTACAAATCTGTTATAATTAAAGGTGCCGTCATTATTTCTCGTAATCTTCATCCCGGTGCTCAATTTATCCGTTTGATCCAAGATTTTCCAGCGACGTACATCCCAAAACCGCTGCCCTTCCAAACAAAATTCAGTCAGTCTTTCCTTCTGAATATACGCCCGCATTTCTGCCTTATCGCTAATCCCGTTTTTGATATTGGGCATATTAACCCGGTCGCGGATGACCTTAAGAATATCATATACCTGCTGTGTCGGGCCATTAACCTCATTTTCCGCTTCAGCCCAGTTCAAATAAAGCTCTGCCAATCTCATTTTTTTCCAATATCCTCCGGATGCTGTGTTTGTCGGAACAGATTCGTCAATATATTTCTTTTGATAATAACCGGTAAGAGTATATCTATTATCGTATCTGATTGCGTCAGGTCCTCCTTCATAACTCGCAACATATACCCCCGGCCCCGGACAATAAGCTCCGTTATACAAAACTGAAGCATAGAACCGGGGGTCCCTGCCCTCATAGGGATTTTCAGGATCATACCCCGATCCTTCCACATAATTCGGTTGAAGATGATCTTCATCATTATAACGATTTGCGGGATTAATGATCGGTAAACCTGTACTTTGCATATCAAAGGCATCCACCAGTTCCTGAGTAGGACAAGCTCCTGCTTCACCATCATCATCCCGGGAAGGAAAGCCGTTCAGAAAAGTTACTAACCCATTATACAATGAAATAGCGGATGCATTTTCCATAATCGTCTCTTTATCTGTTGGATCTTTTGATAAATCAGTCTGTAAGAAGAAGTATTTGTCAAATGATTCCTCTCCTAAAGATTGTGAATAATAAAGTTCGTAGCCATTTGCAGTCAATAGTTCTACAGCTTCTTTTGAATATTCCAATGCCTTTTTCCAGCAATCTGCATCGTTCGAAGAATTCCACAACGGGCTGGCGGCATAGAGTTGCGCACGGGATTTCAGTGTAACGGCTATTGCTTTTGTAAATCGGGCACGTTCGGAGGAAGTGGTGATCCGCCAGGGAAGTTCTTCCACATTCAAAACCTGATCAACATCTTTTGCAATAGAATCTGCCACTTGCTGAAAAGTATCCGGGCGATTCAACGTTGAAACGTCTATATCGAAAGCCACGGGTTTACTTAAAAAAGGAAGCGGACCATATTTCCGGCATAATTCAAAATAGTAAAAATCCCGTAACACCATAGCTTCGGCTTTCATCCGGGCACGTTTCGATTCTGAATCGACTGCTGCATTTTCGATGTTCTGTAAAAAAGTGTTGACATGCCGTATCGCTTCCCAATACTGCGGAAACATATATCCGCACCAAGGCTGCCATGAATCAATAGACCGTGCCAGTGGATCATATGTCGTTGTCATTGCACCGTTATACCAATCGCTTGTCCTTACTCCCAAAGTAACCCCGGAATCATAATAAGCATCACTAAACGAATCGAGGTAAGACCACCAATAATAACACATTCCTTCAGCAAACGGATAACTGTAACAGGTATTCAGATAAGCTTCTGTTTCATCCGGATCACTCCATACGTCGTCCAGAGTTATTCTTCCATCAGGGGTTATTTCCAGTTTGTCAGTACAATTATTAAAGCAAATAATTATAAAAATGAATAATATAATATAAAATTTTTTCATACCTCAAAAAATTAAAAAATAAAATTAACGCCCATGTTTATAACTTTCTGTATTGGATACGAAAGATTATTTGCTACTTCCGGATCAAAATCTTTACTAATCATGTGATCCCAGGTATATAGGTTCAAGCCATTAAGATAAAAACGGATCTTTGATGCCCCGATTTTTCCTGACAACCCGGCAGGGAGCGTATAGCCCAGCTCAAGATTCTTGAGACGCAGATAGGCACAGTTTTGAACAAAAAATTCATTGCTTCCATGACTTGAAGATCTGGCGGTACTCAAGGCAGGATACTCTATTTTTTCCCCGTTTGCAGCCCTTTCTTCTGTCCAGGCATGTTTCATGGGTTCATTATAAACCCCGTCACTACCATTGTATTCATATCTGCCGGCAGTCCTGGATACATGAGCTACTCCCTGAAACAGGAATGAAAAATCAAAATGCTTGTAGTTAAGGCTAAGAGCAATTCCATAAGTATATTCCGGAACGCCTGTATACTTTAACGGGGCATAATCCTTTTCATCAATAGTCCCGTCATTATTCAGATCTTCATATTTAAAATCACCTGGTCTCGGGCCGACCCCGCTGTATGTAATTTCTGAAGCATCAATTTCTTCCTGGCTGCTCCAATATCTCTCATCCCGATCAATTTTATAGCCCCAGCACTGCCCGAAAGAATATCCTTCTGCCCGATACCGGTATGCATAAGCTGACGACAATTGAACTTCATCATAATCAATTATTTTATTTTTTGCATAACTCAAGTTACACTTTGATGTAAGAGAGAAATCTTTTGAAAATAGTTTATGGTAGTTTAACTCCACTTCATAACCATGGTTTTTAATTTTTGCCATATTTACCGCAGGCAAACTTCCACTGTAACTATATCCTAAGATGTTAGATATAGTATGTCTGTTAATTAAAACATTATCCCTTTTTTCCTTAAACAGGTCAATCGATAAATCAAGCTGATCAAATATTCCGATATCAACACCTAAATTTATTTTTTCCGCGATCTCCCACTTCACCTGCTTGTTCCCGATATAACTCTCAGAAATAAAATTTCCATTGCCCAGCGAACCGCTGTATCCTCCACCTACAACGCTAATATTATCCAAGTACAAAAAACGGGTTGAGCCTAACTGGTCATTTCCTACTTTACCATAGGAAGCCCGAAGTTTAAGCATTGATAGAACAGGGTCATTCTTTAAAAAATTTTCATTAGTCGCCACCCAACTGGCAGAAAGAGACGGGAAAAAGCCGAACCGGTTTCCTTTTGCGAATTGTTCAGAACCATTGTAGCCCAGGTTCATTTCTGCAAAATACCGGTGGTCGAAGCCGTATGTAAAACGGCCACACGCCCCTATATAACGATAGGGAAGCCTGTCTCCCTGCAATATTTTTTCATCTTGCTGATAAAGCGCCATACCGGTGACATCATGCCTTCCGAAAGAACGGTTATAATTGACAAAATACTGAAAATTAAAGTAGGAATTAAACGTAGTCGCTGTACCTAAAGATAACGGCGTATTTTCATTTGTGCCGTACTTAACGTAATATACAGAATCCTGTCCTGCAGCATCTGTGGTTACATATTGCAGGTACCGTGCAAAATCGGTTGATCCTGCTAACGTATAATTCGACTTCGTATCAAAAGAAACCTGTGCTTTTGTAGAAAGGCCTTTGGTCACAAACCCCAGGTCCTGTTCCATCCCGAAAGACGCCGTTACGTTACTGCGCTTTTGCTGTTGATATCCGGAACGGTTTAGCATTCCGTAAACCGGAACTGATTGAGATACTGTGGTTAGAACCTCTCCGTCAGGGGTTAACGGACCAGGCTGCGTGGGGGGAGCTATCATGGTATAATTCATAATGTAGTCTGTGCCATAGGCCGACTGATTGGCTGTCTCCAAATATCCGGCCGCATTGATATAGCAAGAAAGTGTTTTATTTAATTCTATATCAATGTTTGATCTGAAGTTGTACCGTTTTAACCATGTACTCGGGTCATAGTCGGGCTGATTAACCTTCCACAAACCATCCTGGTTTAAATATCCTACATTTACGAAATAATTAGCACGCTCTCCGATAGATCCGTTCATACTCAGGTTATAACGCTGCTGTACACTATAATCATTTGCCATGATATGCTTCCAGTTATTATCGGGATAAATTTCGGGTTCGTCCTGGTTCCTGTAATGATTGATCTCTTCCTCAGAAAAATCGGCCTCTAACCCATCATTTTCACATGCCTGATTTCTTAATTCTGCATATTCCCAGGAATGAAGCGAATCCGGAAACCTGGTAAAAGACTGTAGTCCGACTTCTGAAGAAAATGAAATTTCCGGTTTTGTATTTCTACCCCTTCTCGTTGTAACCAGAATTACGCCATTGGCTCCTCTGACTCCGAATACGGCAGTGGAGGAAGCATCTTTCAATATGGAAACACTCTCCACTTCATTGGGGTCAATATAAGTCATATCACGTGGAACCCCGTCAACTAAAATCAACGGATCCTGTCCGTTGGTTGTTGACCGGCCACGAAGATAAAGAGTGGTATTGTCCTGTCCTGGCTGTCCATTTGTCTGAATTGTCGTTAATCCAGGTAAACGTCCGGCCAAAGCAACTGATAAATTTGCAGACGGACTTTGCTTGATTTCATCGGTTTGTATCGATGCAATAGAACCGGTTAGCGTTTCCTTTTTTTGTTTGCCGTAAGCAACTACCACGACTTCGTCTAACCCGGTTGTTTGTTCTTTCAAAACAACATCGAATATTGTTTTATTTTCAATCTTCAATTCCTGGGTTTTCATCCCTACAAAAGAAAAGACCAATACTGCTGCATCTTCAGAAACATCAGTCAAGAGAAAATTACCATCAGAATCAGTAATAGTCCCCTGTGTGGTGCCTTTGATGACTATTGATACGCCAGGAAGAGGAGCCCCGCCTTCATCAGTAACAGATCCTGACAATTTCTTTTTTTTCGTTTGAGGTTGTCTTTCATTATCCTTACCCGGACTTAGTCCTTTTTTTAAGCTATCTTTTTCTGGCGTTAATATGATTTGCTTTTTTATGATTTCATACTTAATACCTGAATCATTCAGAACTTCATTCAAAATTTCATCAACTGTTGCCCCTTCAACTTTCACATTAACTTTTTTCTCCTGATCAATTACATCATTTTTGTATATGAATACAAATTCTGTTTGATTTTCAATCTGTTGTAGTATCTCCGGAATTGAAACTCCTTTCAAATTCATTGTTAATCTGGTTATCTGAGAATAAGTAGAGGCAGAAACTCCCATAAAACCAAAAAGACAAATCAGGATTGTTAGTTTCATAATTAATAATGTTCTTCTGAGATGCCCCCATGAGCCATCTCCTGAAAAATGTTTTTTTTTCATAAATTTGTAATGATTTAAATTGGTAACTCGATTTAATCCTTGATTTATCCGGTGGATGTTGGTAGCACCCACCGGATTTTCATTTTTAGATATGTTCTATGTCATTTTTTTTAATTTAGGTTAAACACTCCGTTATATTAGTTTTTTATGATATAAATTCCATTTTTATTTTGCTCGAAGTTACCTTCCACCGTTTTAGCGATATACTGCATAACCTCATCAATATTACCGGATATTACCAGTTTCCCCGATATTTTAGTATCAGAGAGTTCCTCTCCCTCAATCTGAACAGGAACATTATAGTATTTTTTAACTTTTCTGACTAACTCAGGTAAAGGCATATCTTTAAATTGGTAAATGCCATCTTTCCATGAAGTATAAAAATCAATATCAACATTTCTGATGTCTGATTTTTTATCGTTAACCGAATAGAAACATCCCTGGCCAGGAGATAAAACAAAAGACTGACTCCCAATTATTTTATTTTTTTGTGATACATTCACTGAACCTTCAACCAACACAGCAGAGGCAATGCTTTCATCTTCATATGCAGAGATATTAAATGTAGTTCCCAGTACTTTTACGTCAACAAAATCAGTTTTAACGATAAAAGGGTGGCTGGCATCTTTATAAACTTCGAAAAATCCCTCGCCTTTCAAGTAAACTTCCCTGTTTTTACCGGAAAACACAGAGGGAAATGCCATTTTACTTCCTGCATTTAATTTCACAGTTGTTCCGTCACTTAATACGACCCGTTGCCGTTGTCCGTAAGGTACTACCACTTGATTTAAAACGGCATGGTTAGAAGTTGCCGAATTTGGGAATTTTTCTTCCTCATTCTCTCTTTTTTTTATAATTACTTCACCGTGGGAAACATTGTAATCAATTTTCGAATCGTTGTTCGAGAGAATGTGTTCTGAACCGTCAGAAAGAATAATCAACCCTTGATCTCCTTTGCCCTGATCTTCTTCTGCAAATTGCTTAAGGGGATCTTTAGATATTTGATAATAGAACAATAGAGATCCCAGTGCTATTATCATAAAAATAACAGAAGCTATTTTTAACCATAATAAGTAGTGAACTGTTTTGCCTTTTTGTTTGTTTATCTGAAGCCTTTTCTCAATATTTTTTAATATAATATTGGAATCATTACTATTCAGGGTTTTTTGATCATTTTTAGCAACCATAATAAACTCAAACGCATACTTAATGTCACTGCTGTTTTCTGGATTTTGGAAAATTAAATTTTCCAGCAAATGATCAGGATTCTTTGACCCTTTAACTAATTGTATAAATTTATCATCCTTTATCAGGTCAATAAATTTTGAATTGAAAATATATTCTTTCATTCCGTAATTAAATACATTAAATAAACGATTGAATATTTCTTTTATAGACAATAAAAAAAAATAATTCTTCACCAAGAATGGATAAATGCAATCAAAATAAGTGCCTTTTGTTTCAGCTTTTCCTTAATAGTTTTTAGTGTGCGGTATAAAAGGGTTCGTGCCGATGCCTTGTCAATTTCAAGCAACAATGCTATCTCGTCATAACTTAGCCCCTTCGTATATTTTAAATAAATGATTTCCTTTTGTTTACCGGTTAGACTATTAACTGCCTTCCTGATTTCTTCCTGAACCAGTAACCGTTCTTCTTTCCAGATCATTTCCCCTTCTGCAGAATCAGAAACAGTACTTTCTTTTGATATATTTTTTGAATCCAAAATTTTGTGTTTGCGGGAAACAGAACGTATTTCATCCAGCAACCTGTTTCGAAGGGACTTAAAAAGATAAATATGGATACGGGCTCCAATCAATAACTTCCGCCTGCTATCAATCAAATTGATGAAGACATCCTGAATGCAATCTTTAACTAACGATTCATCATTTACTATTTTTAATCCATAGCTAAATAAATCATTGACATATCTTTTATAGACAATAGAAATACACCTATCATCACCTTCGAGAAAATTTTTCCACAATTCCGTATCTGATAATATGTCTTCCCTCTTGTCCATATTGACAAAACTATAAATTTTTTACATTTCTCATTTTCAACAAGCCAAGCTCCTTGTATTTCAATATGGTTAAATTTTGGAATATCAGAAAATCCATAGACAGTAACAACTTTGTAATAAAAAATATTTCTTTGTTATTCTTCACCTATTATTTCGTCACTGCCGGCACAGTGACAATCTTTCTTCGATCCATCTGCCGGGGGTGAAGTTCCCTGAATTCAGTCCGGCGCACTGCTGATTTTGTCGATGTTATTTCAACTCCTGTGATCTGTTCTATGGCAGCAGCCAGTACAGCATCATTTAAATCGCCAAATTCATAGGCGGGTATCAGGTAATCATGAGTATAAACATCAGGAGCAAGGCCGTCTTTAAAATTTGTATATCCGCTTGCGTTCGAATACCTGAAAACAATCGGCAGCATACACCAGTCCTCGTCGTCTGCATCTGGCAATACCCACGCACCTGCATATTTTCCGTAAGTTGTGTCGCCGACCATCACCACGTCCATATATGGTTTTAAACCGACCATAAGCAATTCGCTTGCCGAGGCCGTTCCCTGTGTCGTCAGAAAATATATCTTGCTTAAATTCAGGTTACTGCTGTTTTCAGCAAAACGACAGTTTAAATTCGAATCGTCGTCTTTTTGCTCGAAATAATCCTGGACGTTGCTGTTATACGTCATTTTAACCAACACTTTTTTAGCTGAAACCACCGATTGTGGGGCCAGAGATGATGCTATATGTGCCGCGGCTGTCAGTTCCCCGCCGGGATTATACCGCAAGTCAATAATCACGTCGGTAACACTGTTTTCTTTAAAATAATCCATTGCCACATCAACCGAGTCGAGAAAGGCATCGTTAACCCCGGTGGTAAAATCGGTATATACCAGGTATCCGATCGTATGGCCTTCCATTTCTTTTATTTCGTAATGAAGCACCGGGTTCGCATAAAAACTGACAGCTGTAAGGTCAATACTTTTCCCGTTCGAAACGAAAGTACCGTCGTCAGAAGAATACGTTCCCAAACCGACCGTATATGAATCTCCGGAATACAGATCGTAATAATTCCCGTCATCAGGCGTTTCTCCGTTGTAAGTCAGGATAATATCTCCTCTTTTCAAACCTGCTTCTTCTGCCGGCGAGTTTTTATATACATATTCTACAATGGTAACGACATCAGTACTTTCACTGTTTTTGTAATAAAAGGCAGGAGAAAATCCCATTGAAACAGGTGTTCCTTCAAGTTCTGCCTTATATGATGACCAATCGTCGGTTATCCACGACCACCTATCCTCATCGGTATAAAGCATTTTTTCATACAACCCAGCCGGATCCGACTCTTTTTTGTAATTAATTGAGGAAGATATTTTGTTGCTCCACAGGTAAACCTCCTTCATATTGTCATAAATCCATTCGTTTATAAGGAGTGTATCTTCCGAAATGCCAGTCGATTCGTCATCATCAGTAATCTCATCCTTGCTACAGGAAACAAGCCAGGGAAAAACAATAGCCAGGGAAAAAATAAACAGGAAAAATCTATGAAAGGAATATAATTTCATGTCGGTAAAATTTTGAGTAAAAGTATTGTTATTTCTCTTTTTCTGAAATTGAAAGAACAACAAAATACAATATTTAATTCATGAAAAAAGAAGCGTTCATTTTTTTTCTTCTTGCTTTAAGGACTCAGCGACAGCTGTTTTAAGAGCCAATGCCTGTTTATCTCCTGGAAGAATTACAAGTCCCCGGTTAATATTGACAAGGGCTTCCCTGTAGTTTCTTTCCTTAAAATACACATTTCCGACGCCGAAATACGAGAATGCTTTTGGCTCATCTTCATGCGGATTACTGGCAATAGCCTGGTTAAAACTTTCCAGAGCCTTATCATATTTTCCCAGGAAAGAATAGGCATGTCCCCGGTTGTTCATGGCCGGGTAAAGAGTTTTATCAATTCCGGCAGCACGGTTATAATCGTCTATAGCGCGGAGCAAACTATCTTTTCTCATCCAGGCATTTCCCCGGTTATAATAAGCCTGTGCATAATCCGGGTCAATTGAAATTGCTTTATTAAAATCGGCAATGCCACCATCTACATCACCCATTGTCATCCTCAGGTCACCACGGTTATTATATACATCGTTCAGTTTGGCACCAGCACCATATTCAATCGCTTTATTATAATCGATATAAGCATTTTTGAAATCCCCCTTTTTGTAATGACGGTAATGACCAAGATTATACCATGCCAACGATATTTTATCGTTGTAACTGAGTACGTTCTCCCACAGCGAAACCGGATCTTTCCAAACTTTAACACGGCTCGTAGTTAAAATACATAAAAGCAGGGCATAAACAGGGAAAACAACACCTATAGCATATTTGTTTCTTTCATTTGTCAGAATACTTATTCCCCAGGCAATCAGGAAAAACAGACCGATGGAAGGAACATAAAAATAGCGATCGGCCATAATTGCCTTCCCAACCGGAAGCAGCTGTATCACAAGCAGAATATTCACAATAAAAAACAGGATACAAAAAACCGGTATCTTTTTCTTTCTGAAAATCCATAGTGCTGCGACCGTGGCAATAACCGGCAAAAATGCCAGATAATATATTGCTGAAATTTTTCCCGGATAAGGATAAAAAGCCGACAAGCGTAACGGTACAATGGTTTTTAACAGATACGACGAATAACCGTAACCTGCAAAAAGGATATGTTGAAAAAATGTATATTTTCCGGCTAACTCAAAATTGGTTTTTTGTGAATGAAGAGCCACAACTCCCAGAAAAACAGCAAGAACAAAAAAAGGAATTTTTTCGAGAATAACCCGTCCTGACCGAAGGCTACGCCCGAACAGATAATCAAGTAACAAAAGGCTGACTGCCAGCGGAGCAGCCTGGGCCTTCGACAAAAGCGAAAAGGCAAAGGCAAGCACCGATAACAAAAAAAACAGGACCTGCCTCTGCCCTTTCAGATAACGGATATAACACAACAGGGAAAGAAGGTAAAAAAACGTATAAAGCAGGTCTTTTCGTTCCGAAATCCAGGCCACCGATTCAACATGAAGGGGATGGATTCCGAAAAGCAAAGCCGCAATAAACGCAATCCAGACAGCCCGCGATAGTTTTATCTTTCTCCCGATCGCCAGTAAAAGCAAAAAAACCAGCACCGTATTTAAAAGATGAAGAATCAGGTTGGTAACATGATAAGCGTGGGGAGTATATCCGGAAAACAAAAAATCGAACGCCAAGCTTAACATGGTAACCGGGTGATAATTACTTGCATACACAGATGATAATAACTTATCAAAATTTCCCGGTTGGGAAAGGTCAATATCTGCATTTTCGTACACATACTGACAATCGTCCCAGTTGACAAACTGATTTTTACACGAAGGAAGATAGCACAACCAGGTAACCAGAACAACAATCGCCAATGCAAAAAATATATTTTTTCGTTTATTGCTAACAGTTTTCGCCTTCATCTGTTCTTATTTTTCTGAACGTATTATTACAGAATAAATTCAACTTCCTTGAAATGGAACTGCCGGATTGTCCGGTTTTCTGTTTCAATCATCAATTGTCCGATTTCATTCACCCCGGTTATTTTGCCATAAAACTCACCTTCACTGCTTTTATAAAGGCATTTCCTGTTAAAGCGGAACATTTCATCCAGAAACAGCCGGTTGATTTCCTTAAATTTTCCTTCGCGTAATTTTTCGTAATATACTTTTATTGCTGAAATAATCTTGTCAAGCAGGGGAAGCAAATCATAATCCTGCCCGGTTATTTGTTTTAACGACACCGGATTGGGTGCTTTACTCTTAAACACTTTCTGATTGATATTCAAACCGATACCCACAACAGAACATGTAATTCTTCCGGAGATAACCGAATTTTCAATTAAAATTCCGCCCAGTTTTTTGTTTCCGGCATATATGTCGTTCGGCCATTTGATTTTCAGGTCCTTCACCATCGTTTTCAGCACGGTGCTGATTCCAAGAGTGACTACTTTCGAAATCATGAACTGGTCGGATATTTCAAGGGAAACAGGATTCAGAACGAGTGAAAAAGTCAGGTTTTTCCCGGGTTCACTTTCCCATGTATTATTGATTTGTCCTTTCCCGTTTTTTTGGTTGTATGCCAAAAAGACGGTACATTCAGGTATTGTACCGGTCATTATTTGACGGTTGGCATAGTTGTTGGTAGAATCTGTTTCCTGTATAACAACAATGTTATTTTCAGTTTCGAATTTCATATTTTTGTTATGCAAATAAATTACAAAATAAATCAAAATAAGAAGAATTGGTAAAATAGATAACTATAAACTATTAAGTAAAAGCTATCTTTGTAACCCTAAAAATATTTTATGAGGAAAACAAAAAATCAGGTAAACTCCGATGAATTATTAAATGCAATAATTGAAGGAATCCAAAGGAAAAAGGGGTTGGATATAGTCAAAATAAATTTAAGCAAGATCAATCATACAGAATGTAATTACTTCGTGATATGTCACGGAAACTCGAATACCCAGGTAGATGCAATCGCCCGTTCGGTAGAAGATACAGTTCAGGAACTTGCAGGAGAAGAAGCATGGCATAAGGACGGTTATAAAAATGCAATATGGATATTACTGGATTATGCAGATGTGATGGTTCATGTATTTCAAAAAGAAGCACGTGAGTTTTATGATCTGGAAACTTTATGGGCAGATGCACCAATTGAAAATATAGAAAATGAAAAGCAGTAGTAATGGCAGAGGATAAAAATAACAAACAAAAACCAAATTTGGGAGGATTAAAACCGGGAAAAGCACCTAAGTTCAATCCATACTGGATATACGGGATTGTAATATTAATTTTTCTTGCAATTCAATGGTTTAGCTTTGGCGGGGGACCGGTCGAAACGAACTGGAATGAGGTGAATACAATGCTTCGGAACAATGATATTGAAAAAATAGTAATCGTTAATGAAAAAGAAGCCCAGATTTACCTGAAACAAAGCAGTTACGATAAATACAAGGATAAACTCAACAACGGATTTAACACACCGGCAAAAGCAGGTCCCCATTTCTATTTTGAAACAGGTCCTGCAGAATCGTTTGCAACAGATTTAAAAGAAGCCCAGAGCAACCTGACGGAAGATAAAATGATCAGGCCGGAATACAAAACTGTTCACAACTATTTCGGTGACATTCTCAGCTGGATACTTCCTTTTGCCATTCTTATCCTGATCTGGTGGTGGATTTTCCGCAGGATGAGCAAAGGTGCCGGTGGTGCAGGCGGGCCCGGAAATATTTTCAATGTTGGAAAATCACAGGCAAAAATATTCGATAAAGGTTCACATGTATCAACTACATTTAAAGATGTAGCGGGACTTGCTGAGGCAAAACAGGAAGTAGAAGAAATTGTTGATTTTCTGAAAAACCCTTCCAAATTCACAAAACTGGGAGGTAAAATCCCGAAAGGCGCATTGCTGGTAGGCCCTCCCGGAACGGGAAAAACACTGCTGGCAAAAGCAGTCGCCGGAGAAGCTGATGTTCCGTTCTTTTCCATGTCGGGATCCGACTTCGTGGAAATGTTTGTCGGTGTAGGTGCAAGCCGGGTTCGTGATCTTTTTAAACAAGCCAAGGAAAAAGCACCGTGTATCGTATTTATCGATGAAATTGATGCCATTGGGCGCGCCCGTGGCCGGAACCCGAATTTCGGATCAAACGACGAACGTGAAAACACACTGAACCAGCTGCTTACCGAAATGGATGGATTTGACACAAACTCAGGGGTCATCATCCTGGCAGCTACCAACCGGGCCGATATTCTTGACCGTGCACTGATGCGTGCCGGACGTTTCGACCGCCAGATACACGTGGAATTGCCCGACCTGAACGAACGGGCAGAAATTTTCAATGTACATCTGAAACCGATTAAATTATCTCCGGAAATTGAAGTTAGTTTCCTTGCGAAACAAACCCCCGGCTTTTCAGGAGCAGATATTGCCAACGTTTGCAATGAAGCTGCTTTAATTGCAGCCCGCAGAAATAAAAATACCGTTGAAAAACAAGATTTTCTGGACGCAGTAGACCGTATTGTCGGCGGACTGGAAAAGAAAAACAAAATAATTTCAGTTGATGAAAAACGCCGGATTGCCTATCACGAAGCAGGCCATGCAACCATAAGCTGGCTGCTCGAATATGCACATCCGCTGGTAAAAGTCACCATCGTTCCCCGTGGCAAAGCACTGGGTGCTGCCTGGTACCTGCCCGAAGAACGTTCGATTACTACCAAGGAACAACTGCTCGATGAGATGTGTTCGGCTCTGGGCGGACGTGCTGCCGAACAGCTTGTATTCGGAAATCTCTCCTCCGGCGCACAAAACGATCTGGAAAAAGTAACAAAACAGGCTTATGCAATGGTCAGTATTTTTGGTATGAGTACAAAAGTAGGCAATGTAAGTTACTATGATTCAACAGGACAAAGCGACTTCAGTTTTTCGAAGCCATACAGCGAAAAAACAGCTGAACTGATTGACGAAGAATCAAAGGAGATGATCGACGGACAATACCAAAGGGCATTAAAAGTATTAAAGGAAAACTCGGAAGGACATAAACAGTTGGCAGAACACCTGCTGGAAAAAGAAGTCATCTTTGGCGAGGATCTGGAAAAAATCTTCGGAAAAAGGAAATGGGATAAACCAGAGCCACTGGCACTGAATACCATTCCTGAACAAAAGGAAGGTCCGGAAGAAACGGGGCCGACAATTACGGTTTAAATGGTTTCAGCTCGTGAGGAAATATTGGACAGATTAAAAACTGTCCGCAATAAAAGAGGTGAAATTGCAGACGAAAAGCCCGATTTCACTTCATCGGTTTACCTGCCGTTGCACGAAGATCTGGCTGAAGAATTCGGGAAAAAAATTGAACTGGCAGGCGGGAAACTTTTCAGGACAAAAACGATTGAAGAAGCAGTTGCTCAACTTCAAAACATAATCGAAAAGAACCAGTGGCAAAATATTTTTTGCAAGGATCAGATACTGCAAAAATATCTTTCAGGAAAAATCGAATACAGTTCTGATGATCAATCATTCGGGACAATGCAGGTGGGAATTACGCGCTGCGAGTACCTGATCGCCCACCTGGGTTCTGTTTTAGTCAGCTCAGGGCAACCGTCGGGAAGGCGTTTAAATGTTTTTCCTGAAATACAGGTTATATTTGCTACAGAAAACCAGTTGATTGATTATCTGGAAAACGGGCTTGAAAGAATAAAAGAAAAATACGCAGGTAATATGCCATCACTTATTTCCTTTATTACCGGGGCAAGCCGGACTGCCGATATTGAAAAAACGCTGGTAAAAGGCATGCACGGGCCAAAATCAGTACTAGTTTTTCTCTGTAAAAAAACCTTTTAAAACAGTTATACAATGGAAAAAGATTGGGTAGTAGTTTTTAATACTGATCAAAGTTATCAGGCTGAAATAGCAAAGGAAATTCTGGAAAACAACGGAATTAATGCAGTAATCCTGAACCAGCACGATTCGTCGTACACCACTTTCGGGCCGATTGAATTATATGTGCACCAGGATTTTCAGGAACAGGCAGCAGAACTTCTAAAAGAATTAAAAAATTGAAAAACTTACTGATACGAAGTATTACAGGGCTCGTTTTTGTGGCAATTATACTTGGAAGCCTGTTCCTTGGTAAATTCAGCTATGCAATTGTTTTTGCAGCAGTCCTGACAGGTGGATTAATTGAATTTTACTCGCTTTTCAAGGGTAAGAATTATTATCCCTGCAAAATATGCGGGTACATTACAGGCCTCGCTGCTTTTATTCTGGCCTTTCTTTGTACAGCCGATATTCTTCCTGAAGAATGGATTTTCAGCATTTTTCCGCTGTTGCTGATCACCTTCATTTCCGGCCTGTATTCAAAAAAGGAAAACCCGGTCGGAAGTATGGCCATTACAGTTTTGTCGCTAATATACATTGCGCTGCCGATAAGCCTGATTAACTTGCTGGTATTTCCATCGTTCGACGACGCTGTTCAGTTTATGCCCGACATTTTTATTGCTGTACTGGCAATTATCTGGATATACGATTCAGGAGCATATTTATTCGGCATAAGTTTCGGAAAACACCGGCTGTTCGAACGTATCTCTCCGAAAAAATCGTGGGAAGGAGCTATTGGCGGGGCGCTGATTGCCATTGCTTCATCATGGCCCATTTCGTTGTTTATTTCCGAAATCAGCTTCCCCCACTGGATTATTCTTTCCTTTTTGATTGTGGTTTCAGCTACATTTGGCGACCTCACCGAATCGCTCATCAAGCGCAGTGTCGGGGTAAAAGACAGCGGGGATTTATTTCCCGGTCACGGCGGAATACTCGACCGCTTCGACTCGCTTCTGTTTGCAGTACCGGTAGTTGTTTTATATTTAAAACTCTTTATAGAATAAAAATCCGGTTATTTGCTATTTTTACGGCATACTTAATTATTCTGAAATGAAAGTTCACAAGGCAGGTATTGTTATCATCGACTGGGCTACGGGGATTATTGCAGCAATAATCGTGGCAAACTGGTTTTTCATCTCTTCCTATTCCATCCGGGGATTGATTATCTTACCCTGTTTAGCCATATACTTCCTGATCATCTATTTTTTCCGGTATCCGCAGCGGACGGTCATGGCAAACGAAAAACTGGTTATTTCCCCGGCTGACGGAAAAATATGCGACATAAAGGAAAATGTGGAAAACGAATATCTGGAAACAAAATGCAACCAGATTTCCATATTCATGTCGCCGCTGAACGTTCATATAAACTGGATTCCGGTAGTAGGACAAATCACTTACCTGAAACACAAGGACGGAGAATTTTATGCTGCTTTTAAAGATAAATCGGCTGAAGAAAACGAACGGACAACAACAGCCATACGACTCGGTGACGGTCGCGAAATAGTGGTCAGGCAGATCGCAGGGGCGATGGCCCGCCGTATTGCGAATTATATCGAAAAAGGACAAACAGTTGACCAGACAATGGAACTGGGTTTCATTCGTTTTGGTTCGCGGGTCGACCTGTTTTTGCCGACAGACTTACAGATAAAAGTAAAAATGGGACAGAAAGTTACAGGTTCCCAAACAATTATAGCAGAACTGAATTAGATGAAACAACGGACAAACATATTTTTCTGGGTCCCCAATTTTATTACAACCATGAACCTGGTATCAGGAACACTGGCTGTATTTTTCGGGGCTGACGGACAATTGGGCTGGGCGGCCGTATTCATTTTTGCAGCGTCGGTCTTCGATTTTTGCGACGGTTTTGCAGCCCGTCTGTTACATTCATACTCTGAAATCGGGAAAGAACTGGACTCACTGGCCGACCTGGTTTCGTTCGGACTGGCACCGGCAACAATTGTTTTCACCATGCTCGAACTGGCCTTGTTTGGAGTGAACCGTCCCATATTTGAAATAGAAGCCACTTTCGGGCAATGGGTTACCTTGTTTACAACTCTTTTAATCCCGGTTGCCGGGGCTTTTCGCCTGGCAAAATTCAATACCGACAGCCGCCAGACCGAAAGTTTCCTGGGACTTCCGATCCCGGCCAATGCAATCTTTTTCGCATCACTGGCGCTGGTTCTGGAACTTGGTACAAAGCAAAATATCGCTCATTTTATTCTGAACCGACATGTTCTGCTGATTGCCATCTTTCTCTTTTCATTCCTGATGGTTTCTGAAATCCCCATGTTTTCCATGAAGTTCAAAAACCTGAACCTAAAGAAAAACAGTGTCCGGTTTCTTTTTCTGGCCGGCGTTATTTTGCTTTTGGCAATCCTGCGACTTTACGCATTGCCGTTAATCATTGTATGGTACGTTTTATTATCTGTTGTCAGCCGGTTGGTTACCCGGAACTGATATCCGGTTTCCTCTTTTATTTCTATCTTTATCTGCCTGAAAAAACACGGTAATGATGAGTGACAAGTAACGGTTTCAAAAAAACTGATCTCACAATAATCATTTGCACAATATTTCCCTTTCCAAAACAAAGACGGAAAAATGGATTTACACACGGAAAAGTACAAGGAACAGTTACCGATCATTCTGATTATGCTGGCTGCTTTTGCAGGCCGGTTCCGGCATTTCACTGAAATACCTTTTGTACACGACGAACTGAGTGCCCTGTTCCGTACCCGTTTCAACAGTTTTTCCGAACTGATTGCCAAAGGAGTTATGCCCGACGGACATCCTGCCGGAATACAGGTTTTTCTCTGGTACTGGGGGAAAATAGCTGGTTTTTCTGAAACAGCGCTGAAAATCCCCTTTCTGGTAATGGGCACTGCTTCTGTCTGGTTCATTTATCTTCTGGGGAAAAAATGGTTTGGAAAAACCACCGGCTTAATAGCAGCAGCAGCGGCAGCAGTGATGCAGTATACCATATTTTACAGTCAGATTGCCCGGCCCTATTCCAGCGGACTGTTCTTCTCCCTTTTGATGGTTTATTTCTGGAGCGCACTGGTTTTTGAACCTCAAAAAAATTTTCTGACAAATGCCGTTTTTTACGTTCTGTCATCTTCATTGTGCGCATACAACCATCATTTCAGCCTCCTTTTTGCAGCAATTGTCGGGTTTAGCGGCCTGTTTTTTATTCAGAAAGCATACATAAAAAAGTACATTCTTTGCGGACTCGCCATCTTTGTACTTTACCTGCCTCATACCGGAATCTTCATTCATCAGCTGAAGGCCGGAGGTGTGGAAGCATGGCTCGGGAAACCCGGAAATGACTTTCTGCTTCAGTACATTTACTTTGTTTTTAATTATTCGACCGGATTTATTGCCATAGCTGCCCTGCTTTTTCTGTGCGGCTTTTTCAGTAAGAACCGGAAAAAAATCAGTCCTCAGTATATCTTGTCACTTGTATGGTTTCTGCTTCCCTTCCTGATCGGATTTTTCTATTCAAAATATGTAAACAGCGTATTGCAGTATTCGGTACTGATTTTTTCATTTCCGTTTCTGCTGTATTTTTTATTCGGAAGACTACCTGAATTACCTTTCCGCAAAAATCTTCTGCTTGTCCTGATTATTCTGACAACCGGATCCTATTCATTAATTTACGGAAGAAGGCATTACCGGTTATTTTACCAGTCGGCTTATGAAAATATTCTATTGGACCATCAGCAGACTGAGAACAGGGAGGGAAAAAATCTTGTTTCCATCATTCATTCAAACGATGCAATTTCGAAGTATTACATTGAAAAAGAACATCTTGACAGTTGTTTCCTTCGTGACACTCAGTTCAAGATCCCGGCAGAACTTTCTGCTTGGTTAAAAGATTCCAGCGCCAGTTCCGGATTCCTGTTTTACGGAGCAATGAACGGGGCCGACCCGGTAAATGCAGCCATTATCCGGGACTATTTTCCGAATATAATCAGCCATAAAAAGTATGCGGGAGGAGAAAGTTTTCTGTTCTCAAAATCAGGGGAACCATCAGGAGAAACGCATCTGCTTACTGAAAATGGTTTTGAGAACGAAAAGACAAACTGGACTTCTGCCAATCCTGCGAACCTTGCTGACACGGCTTCTTTTTCAGGCCGAAAATCATTTCTGATGAATAAAGACACAGAATGGTCGCCGGTTTTTTGCATGCCGACGGATAGCCTTGCCCTGCAAAAATACGATATAATTGAAGTTAGCCTGAAAACAAAAAAACTGTCGGATACGATTGATGCCTTGGTGGTTGTGAGTGTTGAGAATAACGGCAAACCGCTTATATGGAACGGAAGTCCTTTCTATAAATTTATTCCTTCTGAAAATGCAGAAAAAAACTGGAATACAATTTTCAATGCCACTGAAATATACCTTACAAAGAATAAACTGAGGAACAGTCAGTTAAAAGTATATATCTGGAACAAAGGGAAAAACAGGTTTCTGATTGATGACATCAGAATCAGCATCCGGAAAGGCAATCCGGTAAAATATGGTTTGTCTGAAAAAATATAGAAACTGATTTCATCGTTCAGTGCCCTGTTCTTCTTATTAAGGAAGCATAAATTTCATCATTCACAGGTTCAGCTCGTGGTAATACTGTTCGAAACTGCCGATCAGTTTTATATCTTTTACCAGATCAAATCCGCATACTTCGTTTAATACATATCGTATCCCTTCCTTTTTAAAATTATCAAAGAGCATATCACGGGCGGAACTATTGCCGTTCTCGTCGACAGCATTAAAAAAGAAGGCATAAGCCATTGCTTTCAGTATTTCATTATATGGCATTCCCTGTTTTTCGGCCAGCCTGATTATCCCCACAAAACGGTCATCGGGCCCCAGTTTCCGAAGGCGGTCCTGCCCTACCCTGAAAATAGTATCTTTTAACGCTTTATTCTGAAACCGAAACAGCAGATCGTCGATATGTTTTTCCAGATCCTCCGAGGTGAAATCGTCAGGATAAACAGATTGCAAAACACGGGCCGACTGTCTCATTGCATTCCGTGTGAAAAGGTACACTTCAGGATCGCCGAGAACTTCATACATATAAACTGATTCGGGATGTCTGTATGCCCCGGAATAAGCGGCAACGGCATGTCCAAGGTTATGAATAAACAACTTCCTGTCGACCCAGGCCCTGATGTTTTCCTTGGGAGATAAATCTTTTACATCAGGGATTTCGCCCCTGAAACCTTTTGTATCGACAATCAGCGTGTTGTACGGTTCTGCAAAAACGACCAGCGGATCATTTTTCAAATCTTCCTGCGTCATAATCGGAACCATTTTTCCGATACTGGTTTCCACCAGCCCGACCAGCCGGTCGAAGGGATAATCAGGAGGAAGCATGTTCAATAAATTCTCCCGGATAAAATCAGCGGCAGAACGCATATTTTCAGCAATAATAATATCCAAAGGACAGTCCGGCGCCAAACGATAACGCGTCTTTAATCCTTTCGCGATTACCGGAAGTACCTTTTCCAGTGCATTTTTTCCTACTGATACGGCTAAAATACCGGCCTCTGAAATTTCCCGGATCAATTGTGTCTCATCCAGACCGGAGACAGCCCTGACATTCGAAACATGCAGTGTTTTTTCCTCTTCTCCTTTGATAACGACCGGATAACTTTTCCGCTCATTCAATAACTGAACGACTTCGAGATTTACATCCGAAAATATCACCTCAAATCCGGATAAACCGAATACCTGTCCGATAAACGACCGCCCGATTTTACCCGCTCCGAAAATCAGGATTGACTTATTTTTCATATATCATCTGTTTTTTATACTGTTCATAATAAGGAAGTATTAATCTCCGTTTTTCCCCCGGAAATTTTTCGAGGTAAGTTCCGCCGATGTAAAAACAGGTATAACCGCCGGAGACAATTCCCCGGATACAGGCTTCTGCCAAATCCAAAGGCATTTTGTCTTTTTGGAGTTGCTCAACTATGGAAGCAATGACACCTCCGGCAAAATTGTCGCCACAACCTGTGGTATCCCCCGTGCAACCTTGTTTTATTTTTTCTGAAACAGCTTTGGAGACCGGCATCTCTGAATCTTCCACGGGAAGAAACATTTTCCCGGAAGAAAATACCCGGATGGGTTTTGCCCCGTTCGTTACAATTACTGCTCCTGTCCCGGATGCCCTGAAAAACTGCATTGCCTCACTCAATGAAGGTTTCCCGCTCAAACGAAGGGATTCTTCATGGTCGGTTATCAGTAAATCGATCAGCGCATAACTCCCGTCGGTCCCGCCCAAAGGCCATTTGGCTTCAGGATTTAACTTCTCATTCCGAAAATCATAAACCGTATTGACAATGGTGATGCAGTTTTTTTGCTTCGCCTTCTTTAGTAACCCGGTCAGCTTATCATGAATAACCGGGACAAGGGCAGTACCGCCAAAAACAACCACTTCGGAATCGAAAAAATCGTCATCCAGTTCTTCCGGGAGATAGTCCCAGGCAGCACCGATGGAATTGATAAAAATACGTTCCCCGTTCCCTCCGTCATATTCCGGGTCGGAAAGGACAACGGTGGATGGCGTAACATTATCCGTTTGTTTGTATTTATCGATATTTACAGGGGTTTTCCCTAATGCCGACAATAAAAAGTTTCCTTCTTCATCGTTCCCTCTGTATCCGTAAAAACGGAAACTGCAACCGGTGTTTTCCATCATCTGTGCCGCATGAATCAGCGCTACAATACATGGCCCCCCGATATTTATTTTATCAGCCTTTCTTCCGCCTGAAATTTTTGACAGCACTGTTTTCAGATCATCTCCGGCATATTTTTCAAATTCTTCTTTCAGAACAAGCTGACCGGGAACAAGCCCGCCATCTCCCTTTTTTTTTGATAGATAAGGGGAAAATCCCTGTGAATGAAACGAAAGGTTATTATAAAGTTCATCGACCAGACAGCAGCCGGTTCCTGATACGGTTATTTTTTTAGACATCAGACGAGACTTTAAATATTAGAATATTAGACTATTAGACTATTAGACAAAAAACAGAGTACATTCATAAGCTATGCATTACAGAAATTTTTCGTAATCGGATACCAGCAAATGCAACGGTTCTTCGTCTTCTTCAACTACCGGGAACCTTCCGACCGGTTCATAAAAACAATTGTCTTTGGCATCGTCGTTAACCATGCTTACCTCTCCGACCAATACTTTCCCCTTTCCGGGTTCTCCGTAAAAACGATGGTACATGCCCTGTTCCAGGCAGATGCTCTCTCCAGGCGTAAGGACAACTTTCCCGCCTGCTTCTACCGAATCTTTTATTCCATCTTTCTTATAAAATACCGGCGTACTATCGAATTTACTGTCAGGTGTGGAATTATACAGTTCAATAACCAGGTTCCCTCCTCCCCGGTTGATGATATCTTCCATCTTCGACCAGTGGTAGTGCATCGGCGTTTCCTGGTTTTCTTCCACAATCATAATTTTTTCGGCATACGGTTTTCTGTCCACATTCAGTTTTCCGTTCCGGATGGTAAACAGAAACAGGCCCCGTCTCCGGAAATCACCTGAACCGAAATCGGTAATGTCCCATCCCAGCATATTTTCTGTTATTTCGTGAGTATCAGCTTTGGTCTTTTTCCAGTCCGACACGCTCCAGTAAGCCCACGGAGGCAACAGAAACTGTTTGGTTTTCATAAACGCTTTGGCTTCTTTTAAAATCCGGTTTATTTCACTTCGTTTCATAATGATTGATTTTTTATTCGTTTAATTAGTTTATCAGAATTTATTCTTTCTTCGGTTTGAAAGCGATTACTCTGTTTTTGAAAATCTATTTTTCATACAGTTTTACCTGATGATATGTCAGATCCCTTGATTTTTTACCATTTTCTCTTATTCTGAAACAGGAATCGCTGAATTCTATCTTCGCAACGCCCTGATAGTCATCTGGAATCCGGAACAAAAAGGCTGTAAATGATTTGCTGACTATCTCCCCGGCATCAATAAAATCATAAATGTTCCGGTCAAAAATTTTTCCTTTCTTAGCTACAACCGGAAACGGTTCATGCAAGCCTGTCGTCCCGAATTCAATTCCGAAAGCCTTGGGAATACCATTTTCCATATCTCTCCAGAAATTTATCCACGGATAATCTTTTATCTTCCAGGAGTAGCCCAGCAAAAGATTTTTCCCGGGATTGCAAGCTGTCGCCCAGCCATATTCCTGATCGTCAGCAAAAACAAAGGAAGAGACCCGGGGCCACTTATTCTGAAACCGGCGCAAACTGATTATTTCCCCGTTGTGGAGTGTTTCGGGCCATGCAATAACAGGTTCTTCCTGGTTTAAACTGCCGTCTTCCTTGTCCTCAAATCCTTTTTCAGTATTGTTGTCAAAAAGGGTAGTACTGTCGAGAAACGGAGGAGCCAGTGTTACATGTTGCACCATGTTGAACATGCGGCCATATTTGTTCAGGTTTTCAATCTCTTCAGTCACATGAAAGACAGGTTCATTTTCAGACAGTTCAATCGTTCTTGTCACCCGCAGGCCTGCCATAGGCAAACGGCAACTCATTTTACATGCTGAAATATTTTCTCCTTTCTGAAAATGCTCCTGCAATTCCCAGTTCCGAGTAATTACTTCTCCATGATGCCGGAAGCCATTTGCCTTTTCTGCTGCAGATGGCGGTCCCCACCGATCAAGACAAAGGAATTGCCCCATAAAAGGAGGTTCTTCCGGGTTTACCGTCTTCCAGTTAAGCGGGTTCAGCGGATTTTCCTTCATATAAAAATCGGAATATGTCCCTCCGCTGAGGTTCACACGGAGAACCATCTTGCTGTTTTCCAATTCAACCTTCTTCATTATTCTAATTTTATTCCCAATGTCAATATTTCGTGTGGCTTAATCTGAAAGGAGACCGATTTATCTTTTATAACCGATTGTAAATCGTCGGTCATCGGATTTTCAATGAGGTTCAGCTTCCTGACCGTCTGAATATTTTCCGGCAAATGAAGGGTAACCTGTTTTCCGTTGCCTTCCACTTCTACCATTCTGATTATCAGTTCTTCGGAATCCTCTGCTTTTTTAAGTCCTGACAAATAAACTCCGTCTCCTTCAAGAGAAATAAATGATTCCGTTTCAGGGCGTGTTGCATGGGTTTTAGCCAGTGACAGCGAAGGAGGTTCATTGGCCCGAACCGGTATATTAAAATCGTCACCTTCCTGCCAGACACCGTTTTTCCAGTCTCCCGGATGTGGATACAGTGCATAGCTGATTCTGAATTTCCCGAGATTGGGATATATATCAGGATTTCCGGCAGACCTCATCAGCGTAAGCCGCAGCTCGCCGTTATGGTACGAATGGCCGTATTTTGTTTTATTCAGCAGAGCAATTCCTTTGGTGCCGTCGGTAATATCGACCCACTTTTGCGCAGGCACTTCCTGCCCGTTGTCCATTTCCGGATCAACGCCGTAAACCCGGCTTTGCGATGTCAGCCACGAAGGAGCGTCTTTCCCGTCAATTTTCCCGTCAACCGGGCGTTCTACCACGTTAAAGGGTACCTGACAATAAAATTCAGGATTCTGAAAGTTCAGCGGAAAAACAGCACGCAACATCGGTGAATCGGTCGTGTCACTGCCGGTTTCAAGCCAGTGCACTTCCATGTCGTATTCAATCCTCGGATACGATTTGTAAAGGTATGCCCTTTCGATGAACCTCGATTTTCCCCAGGTTTTCACTGTTTCCACGCAGGCACGTACAGGCCCTTTTTCAACCACTTTCACACTTTCCACATGATCGACATTCTCTTCCTTTACAATTTTGTTGATCGTCCACGACTTCATTCCTCCTTTTTTGTCTTCGAGATACATTTTAAGTTGGTTGAGTTCACCGCCATCCCTGACATATTCGGTATGGGTACGTTTGTCAAAAAGGCTTGTGATTCCACCTGTTTTCATATCGAATCTGACAATGAAAAAATCGGTTTCGAATGTATGGTCATCAACCGCCAGTGAAGCAGCAGGTTTCCCTTTTTTGTTCACATCAACATAATAAGTCTTGTACCCGCCGGCCGGAAAATTTTCGTCAACAAACTGAACCTTCGAAGTGAACCCCGGAGGAGTTGGTTTTGAATAGACAATCTGCGCGGGATATTCATTGCCCGAACCATCGCGTACCAGCACAGTAGCCAGATTTTCGACTGATTCAGTTTGCCCAGTTTTGTATGCAGGGTCTAAAAAATTTTCATTCGTTTTTCCGGTAGCCTTCTCTTCTTCTTTATCCTGCGGAGTAAAATTTTGCCCGTAGTAATCTGCTCCCCAGGAAGCTGTTTTTACCGAAGCCGGCTCTTTATATGAATATACCGTAGCTTCGACAATGGTTTTTCGGTTGACCGGAAAAAGGTTATACGCTACGACCGGCTGTCCCAGTCCCTGCTGATATTTTACTTCGTCAGCCATCTTGAAAAAAGCGGCATTTTTCAGTTCCTCCGACTTCCGTTCGGTTTCGGTATAACGTGCCACCGACTGCCGGTTGGATTCGTAAATAGCCGATCCCGGCAAAATGTCGTGAAACTCGTTAAAGACAACGGTTTCCCAAAGATTATTCAACTCGGTCTGCGGATATTTGTCCCCGTCTATCCAGCGAAGCGTATTGAAAAATTCACTGGCAAACAACGAGTTCTCGCAGTTACGGTTTCCTGATTTGATTTCAGATACAGTGGTATAACAACCTTCAAAAATAAACTGCATCTCCCCTTTGTGGGTCGGACGGCCATCCATTTCTTGGGAAAGTTTATTGAAGAAGTCGGTCGCAGTAGTAAATTTTACTGCCGGATAATTGGGCGTTTTATCCAGTTGATGCACCATTTCGATGTTGGCGCGGGTAGGACCGCCACCGTGATCGCCGACACCGGTCACCTGTAATATCCGGTGTTTGTCAGGCGCAATTTTCTTCAGCTCATCCTTTAAATCCGGGGTAATTTTTCCGTTATAGGTATTGTTACCGTAGCACAGCACAGTAGATCCGTCGGGGCCTTCCCACCAGAAACTTCCCAGGTAAGGTTTACAGCGGTGAAAATAGAAATAATCCAATCCGGCCAGCTTCAGCATTTGCGGCAGTTGCGAAGTATGCCCGAAATTGTCAGGCAGCCAGCCCACTTTTGCCATTCGCCCAAAATGTTGCTGGAAATAACGCTGTCCGAACAAAAAAGAGCGGGAAAGAGCTTCACCTGACGAAAGGTTGGTATCTCCTTCGGTCCACATTCCCCCACCTGGTTCCAGCCGGCCTTCCTTTACATATTTCTGTATCTCTTTAAAAAGAGGAGGATCAACCATCTCCACAAATTTATAAACAGCAGCCTGGCTTTGAATCATGGTGAAGTCAGGATATTCTTTCATAAATGCAACGGTTTGTCTCAGATTGTCGTTGCACATTTTCATGGTTTCAAAATAGGTCCATAACCAATTCATATCCATGTGGGCATGACCGATCACATGAATGGTGTCGTTCCCGAACTCCTTTGCTTTTTCAGAAGTTCCGGTTTCGTATTTTTCTGCAAACGCCGAAAAACTCAGAAGAAAAAAAATTCCTCCGGCAAAAAACAGGGCGCTGATTCGTTTCATAATATCAGAATTATTGGTTTATTACACTTTTGTTGTTTACGGAACTAATCACTTAATAATAAAACAATTGAAGAATTTATAATGAAAACTCGTTTACCGCTTCAAACATGGCTGCAATATTTTCCGGAGGTACATCAGGCAAAATATTATGTACCGTATTAAAAACATAACCGCCACCCGGGGCAAACGCCTCCAGATTTCTTTTCACATTTTCTTTCACCTGGGAAGGTGTTGCACGGTTCAGTATGCTTTTTGTATCAACGCCCCCGCCCCAAAATGTCAGGTCGCGGCCGAACTCCTTTTTCAATTGCCGGGGGTCCATATTCACCGCGTTGATCTGCACCGGATTAAGTATTTCGAAACCGGCTTCAATCAATTCAGGAATAAGCTCGTAAATACCGCCGCAACAGTGAAGCATCGGGATCATATTTGAATGTTTTTTTACGTATGAACACATTTGTTTATGCCGTGGCAGAAAAAACTCCCTATACGTTTCAGTCGGTATGAAAGGCCCGTTATTGGTTCCCAGATCGTCACCAAATTTTATAATATCGACCACATCGCCCACTGCATCACACACCTGTGTTAAAAATTCAAGGTGTTTCTCTGTCAATGCATCCAGCAACCGGTGAACCTGCGCAGGATTCAGAAACAAGTCGACCAAAAAGTTATCCAGCCTCCTCAAAAAAGTACCCCATTCGAACAGATTGCATCCCACGCCAATGAGCAGTGCCTTATCTGTTTTCGATCTCAGGTCGAGCGTTTTCTCCCGAAGCATTTCCCAAAACCGGGGATGATCAGACCAATCGAACGGCGTAAACCCAAAACTTCCCCACACTGCACGCCCCATAGCCACATCCAGTTCCGAATAATCATCCGGATAATTATCGAGATACGGGAATATGGTTTGATCAAAAAAAGTTGCCCCTGCCGGCATTCGCCCCACTGCTTCCCCGTTTGTGTTGTAAGCCAGCCACGAGCCATCCTCCTGTGGCCGGGGATCGAACCAGTGAGGATAAAATCCGGGATACCCTTTTATGATTTCCAGCTGATGCCAATAACCCGCCTCCTGGTTAAAATTGCGGCCTACATCCACCACATCAACGCCATAATGATCGAGAAACTCCATGCCGGGCTGGACCACTTCCTGAATAACATCGTAAACTTCGGTTCTCCAATGTTCTTTACCGACATATTTAATGAAATTCTGCCAGGCAACCACAGAAAAGCCTGTACTCGGAGTTGCTCCAAAATCAACGGGAATACGGTCGGATTCCTTATGATTTATTGCAGCGAGAATACGTTCCCTTGATGTCATTTCATTGTTATTTAATTGATTAAAGACAGGATTCCTTTTATTCAGATCATTTTTGCAAGCTTATGCATTCGCATATTTCTTCTTACAATTAAGCCCAAAATAATTATCTTTTATCCAATAAAACAAACTAAATCGTTTAAATTTATATTTTCAGACATAAATTTCCAAAAACAGATATTAATTTTATTTATTTATTCATTGTATATAAGATGTTTATATTGAAAGAAAACCATTCACAGAATCTCATAAAAACAACATTCGATATACGACATAATATTTAAAATACATCTTTTATAAAAAAATATATCAAATATGATTTTATTCCGACATCGTTTTATATTTTAAATATATTTTTAACCTTAGCTGATATTTTGGTCAGGAACAGTTAAAATATAAAGAAGTGAAAACAACATCGTTAAAAGATATAGCCAATCAGCTTGGAGTTTCCAAAGCATTAATTTCCATAGTTTTAAACAATCGAGGAGATGAAAAAGGAATTAGCGCCGAAACACAGAAGAAAGTCTGGGATCTGGCAGAAAAGTTAAATTACAGGCCTAACCAGGTTGCCCGGAGTTTAAGGCTTGGAAACTCAAAAACAATCGGATTAATTATTGCTGATATTTCAAACGTTTTTTATTCGGTAATTGCTAAAAGCATTGAAGAAAAAGCCTCACAGAACGGGTATAGTATCATGTTTATGAGTTCTGAGGAAAATCCTGAGAAAGAGGAAGAAATGCTCAGGGTACTTCTAAATAAGGGGGTCGACGGATTGATTCTTTCTACTTCTTTCAGTGACAGAAACCAGATGCGTAAGCTCAGGAGCAGCAACATTCCTTTTGTTTTAATAGACCGGTATGTACCGGGCGTAAAAACGAACTATGTGGTTTCGGGAAACTATCAGGGAGCTTTCGATATGACTGAACACCTGCTTTCGCTTGGACATACAAAAATTGCACTATTACATGTAACTCCCTCACATCTAACCACAATGAAGCACAGGATTTCAGGATATCAGGAAGCATTACGCAAAAACGGGTATCAGGTTAAAAACAGATTGATCAAGGAGATTCCATATAATAACATTAAAGAAAATATGGAAAAAGCTTTAAAGGAGTTAATACTTGAAGAAAAAATTGACTCTGTATTTTTCCTGAACAACAAACTCACCATCGCCGGAATGGAAGTACTAAAACGATTAAGTATAAGGATTCCGTACGATATATCAATTGCATCTTTTGACGACATCGATCTTTTCAGGTTTTCCTATCCCACAATTACTTCTGTCAGCCAACCAAAAGAAGAGATCGGACGGGTTGCATTCGAGGTATTATTAAACCAGATCAATGATCACGAAGCGAAGATGCAACAGATTGTATTACCTGTAACGCTGAACATCAGGGAGTCGTGCGGCAGTTCCATGAAAAAATTATTTACGGAACTTTAAAAGCTAAAACTGAAGCTCAACAAACTTGACTTCGTATGGATTAAATGAAATATCGCTATCCGGTTTCTGAATCGTTTCCCCGGACACAGTAACCTGTCTCAGACTTTTCACCGGGCGTCCGGCAATTTCGGATGATATACTGATTTTGCCGGGTAATCCTTCTGTTTCCCTGAAATGAAGCAGGATCTTCCCGTTCCCGTTGAATGACGGACGACTGTTAATCAAAACCACATTCTGGTCTCCACCGATATTCATTGTTCTGAAAGCAGTTGATGTCAACTCGTCTTTTCCCGCCATAAAAGTACGCGCCGGCAACGGATTCCGAACACCCCAGGCAAATTTGGTTGCCGCTGTTGTCGTGGTATCGGTTGTGGAAGAGACAACGTAAGTCCAGTTTACCGCGCCTTCCTGGTAAGCCCGGAAGTTGGTAAACCAGTAATTGTTCATCACCCACGAATAAAGCCATGGCTTTCCGGGCTTGGGATAACGTTCGAATTTTCCAAGGTTAAAGTCGCTGAACTGCCACAGCGGGACTTCGTCACTTACCATGATGATCTGCCCTTTTTTTCCTTTCACCGAAACGTAATTCTGAGCTACATTCCAGTCGGATGCAGAACCGGGTAACTGTGCGCCCTGCTCCAGACTTCCGCCAATGGTCTCAAACACAATCTTTGAGCCGGACAGTTTAAACGGGAAAGCCACATACAATGCTTCCGGATCGGTAATGATTTCCTTGCTGGCCTGGTAAACAAGCTCTACCTTTTTGGTATTATTGAAAAGACGAATTTCCCATTGCAATCCTTTGGACTCGCCTTCTTTTCCTTTGGTAAAGCCTTCCAGATCGGCAGATACTTTAATGCTGTTCCATACTTCTCCTTTTTCGCCCGGCTCAACTTTTACATTAAAAACTGTTGAATGCGTAGATTCATATTTACTCCTGTCCGAAAGTGTCTCATGAACCGGCTGACCTATAAAATACGGATTTTCAGCATCGTACAGATTTTCCTGAAGTTCCTTGTCGAAAAATTCGTTGATACCGCCTGTCTTTGCATCAACAACAATTTTAAAATATTTATTTTCAAGTACCTGCGTATTTCCATTGGTCTCGGTTTTAGCAACCGGTTTAGCTACGTCGGTCACATCAATTTTCAGGGCCTTAAAACCAAGCGCAGGGACATCGCTTACTTCAAGGTTCCAGTAAGCGCCTTCTCTTCTTCCTTTTGAGAACTGAACCGGTACCTTTTCACCGGTTGACAAATCGATAACCGAAAAATCCTTGTCAGGAGGAAGAATCTCGTAATCGATAAACAACTGCACTGTTGCCGAACGGTCCCATCCCATTGAGTTGACAACATAAATAACCGGGAACGGAGCCTTTTTAAAATACTGCTGAATCCGGCCCATTGCATCTTCATGGAGCAGGGTTACTTTTTTCAGCGCTTCCCAGGCATAAGCTCCTTTTTGCAGCCACTGCCGGGTCGAATTATTCGAAAAAGGATGGGAAATACTTTCATCGGCGCCATAGGTATGTTCATCGTAAAACAAGGCATTTTCGCTGATATGCCCTATTTTTTGCTGTAAATCTTTGCTTAAATCACCTCCCATCATCGAAACCATGGCAAATATTCCTTCATCGACCTGCATCAGGTTTTGGGTTTTCCTCACTTCTGCCGTCTCGCGTGTCGACGATCCGAAGCCATCGGACCACCAGTCGAGCCAGGCTTTCCGGTAGACAGGCAGCTTACCGGAGTAATTATTTTCAACATATTCAAAAAAATCTTTTGTCAACGCCAGCTTTAGTTTCGGGCTCTCGTATTTTTCGTTCCACTTTCTGATGATTTCGCACGCACCGGTTGATGGCGGTGCATTGTCGGTAAAATAACCTGAAAACTGAACCTGAACTTTGTCAAAAGGATAGTTTTTGCTTTCGAGATCGGTCAGGTAAACAATCAGTTTTTTAGCGTCAAATTTTTCAGAAGAAGGTAATCCGAAAAAATTGCCGGTCATATAATGGTCGCTTCGGTAAGCCAGCAGTTTTTCGCCCGACGGCGACTCCCACCAGAAACAGGTAGGCTTGTCGAACGGCAGGATGGAACGGGTTTCATTAATTCCCATGTCGAGATATTTTACTCCCGTTGCCTTAAAATAATCGGGCATACACCAGGCGATTCCGTTCACATCGTCCTGCATAGCCGTATAAACAGGAATATCGAGTTTCCGGAAATCCTTTAACGGATCGAGAAAATCGGTCATCGTATTTTCATCGGAAATCTCGGCCATATTAAATAGCATAGCCGTCACCTCAATCCTGCCTTCCTTTATCCGCTGTAACAAACGTTCGATTTGTGCAGCCGGACGTGTTCTCAGGTATTCACGGGTAACCCACGCCGATTCGCACGTCCACCTGAATTTTGAAGCGTCGGGAAACGAATCGGTCTTATCGCAGTAATCGAGTGCATAATCGATGTAGCGCAGATGCTCGGCAAGTATTTCCGATTGCGGACGGGTATAACCGATATCCGTGTGGGAATGCTGTACCAAAAACATTTCCCACTTTTGGGGAGGGACAAGCGTTAATAAATATGTTCCGGCCGGCTTGTTATCAATTTTTGCGGCAATGAAAATTTTTCCCGGCTTGTTAACTGCAGGGAAAGTCAGCAAAAAAGAGTTGTCCCCTTTTACAAGGCTGTCCCGTAACAGTATTTTATCGCCACTGGTAAAACTGATTGTTCCCTTATTTTCAGACTTGTACCGTGCAAGAACCTGCTGAAACTGTTTCCCTCCCTCTTTGAAAAGCACCGGTGTGTTTGAAAACTGAACCTTTGACGGGGAAACATTTTGTCCGCTACCCCAGGTTGCGCCGGAAAACATGCAGATAACCGACGCAATTAGCCAAAGTCTTTTTACTTTCATCATCATTCGTTGATTTAGTTGATATTTTCAGAACAAACATCTAACGTAATGCAACATCCTCGGCATTTTTAAAATCATCGTATAACGGGTGCAACGATTTAACTTTCTTTCCGCCATCTTTAGCTACCGTAATCGCCAGGACAAATATTTTGTCGTTATCGGGAAGAACAACTTTTTTGGCCCCGGCCGGAAGTTTAATTTCATATTTATAAAGATAACAATACTGATAGGCAAGGTTTTTCGACGGATAGGACTGATGTGTGTGCGAGGCAAACCATGCAATGTTATCCTGCTTTGCAAAAGGACTTTCGATTCCGGTCACAGTAATCCCGTCCTGTGCAAATTTGCGGTTATAGAACTGTCCGACATACCCGTTCCATTGTTGTATATTCAATGGATAAACCTGCCCGTCAATCTTAAAATTGCCCACGGTATCAATCGTTGCAGTGGCAAGAATATACATATCATCAAAATCACCGTCAGGCAATTCTATTTCCTGTCCTTTACAAGCAACTGCATTGTTGTCACCATCTTTTTTACTTCCTGTTTTGAAACGGATTCCTTCGCTACTGATTTCTTCGGGCACCATCCCGGCCGGAATGCTGCTCCTCCGTCCCAGGCTACCATCGTCCCGGTTATCATCAAAGCTCATTACATCCTGGTTAAAAGGCAAATCAACCGATTTTTGTATCGTCTCATCCTTAGAAGGCGAAGCTATTTTTACGGCAAAGCTGCGGATTGTATAATGGGTAAGATCGAAATGCAGTTTATTTCCTGAAAATTCAGCCGGGCCGATTTTCTGTTCCTGTCCGTTCACTTCGTAAGCATCGGTTATTTCTCCGTCCAGCGACAGTTCGATATTCTGAATATCCTTGCCGGAAAGTTCATTCACCCGCACAAGATAATAATCGCCATGTTCCATTTTTTTGAAGGCCATAACACCTGCCTGCGGTTTATTTAGTGACAGGAACGATACTTCCTTATTCCATAGTCCTTTGTGTTCAGGTACCTCGAAAGCTAACAACGGCTGGTTGAAGAACTGTCCCTGCCAGGCCGACTGGCCTTTCTGCCAGCTTCCTCTGTGCCCGTATATTCCGTAGCGGAACTGATGAATGCCCCAGTCCTGTGAATCCTGATATTTGAATCCCCGTTTGGCAACCGGAGTGTAGAGTAATGTCAGACGAATTTTATTGTCGGCCGGCTTATCGGAGCCGTATTTGCAGTCTTCAAGAATGGTGACACCGTAACTGCCATCTTCATCCGTCAGATCGAACCATTCTTTGGACGGAACTTCAAATTTGACAGGAGAATTATTTCCGCGCTGAATAGTCCCAACTCCTAAGTTGTAAGTAGCCATTTTATTACGGACAGTTAACGGGAAAGCCGCCTTCAGACTAACGCCTCTTGACTGCCAGTCGGCTACATTCGATATTTCGATATGCTTTCCGGATTCTCCGGCTGAAAGACTTATCTGCTGGGTAATCACAGAATTTTGTCCTTCTTTTCTGACCTCGACGGCAATCTGTACCGGGCCGTTTTCAATTACCTTTACCGACGCATTCTGATCCATATAACCGATGGGCGGATTTTTACGGTCTTTCCAGTCCATATTCCAGGCAGGCCATTCTGTCGGTTCCTCTTTCTGAAATTCGAGACGTGCCGGTTCTGCCAGCAATTCTTTTTTTGCTTCTTTGTCGAAAATACTGATGATATCACCGTCGGTATTCAATGTTACTTTGTAATATTCATTTTCCAGTGAGGTCTCGCTAACCGATAAAACCGGCGATGAAGTATTCATCTTTTTACTTTCCCTGACATCAAAAACAGCCAGTCCGACAGAGGGTACTTTGGCCAGAAAAAGTATCTGCAGTTTATTTCCGTTACGACTTACAATCTGGGTAGGAAGAGCTTTCCCTTTACCATCAAACACCTGAACATTTTCAGGAAGATTGTCATATTCCAGTTCGGCGCTTACCACATCCTCACGGGCCATTGCCACCGGGTTGTAAACCATCACAGCACGACCCTTGCATTCCGTATTCATCAGTTCTGATAATTTTCCTGCAGAACCTTCCAATACACCGGCAAAACCATTGGCTGCAATAAACTCATCGTTCCATGCGTATTCGTAAGCTTTCGGTATAGAGGTTCCGGGCAGAATATCGTGGAACTGGCTACCCAGCACCAGGTTCCATGACGGATTCAGTTTGTTAAACGGATAACTGATTTTTCCTGTCCAGTCGGTTACTGCGGCCAGTTGCTCGGCAGCCTGCGCCAGGAGTTCATTTTTACGGTCCATCCGTTTCATATATGCCTGAGAAGTTAAAGAGCCGGCACTGTGTTCGGTCAACAGTAAATCGCCCGAATAAACCGGCAGTTTCTTACGTATCTCGGGTGTAATATCTTTATACATCTGATCGGAGGAAGTCAGTAATACTTTGAATTTACTATCGCTGTTACGGAGACTTTCAATCGCATTTTTCACATCACTTTCACGAGGAGCACCGCCCTGATCACCCACACCGTAGTATCTGTAGTCGAACGAAATGCCATATTTCTGAAAATCTTCATCAAGACGGGCATTCCATTTACTGTCGCGATCAAGACGCGGTTTAATCCGACCAGTATAACTGGTAGCGTTCAGAGCGGCAATAATGCCTTTATCGTCGGGACCGTTCCAAACTCCTACATTAAACGGGATACCTGCAGCCGAATGCCATGTCAGTTTCTGAGTCGAAAAGCCCAGTAATCCGCAGTGATTCCATATTGTCGGCATATTGGCAAGAAAGCCGAAACAGTCAGGAAGCATATAATCGGAACTTTCCACACCAAATTCGGTTCTGAAATAATCGTTTCCGTATAAAACCTGGCGAATCAGCGATTCTGAAGAAGAGATATTTACTTCGCCTTCATCGACAGAAGAACCTGAAACATACCAGCGTCCCTGATGAATATAATCTTTTACCTTTTCGTACAACTCAGGATAATATTCCTTCATCATCTGATAACGCCGCGAACCGGTAAAGTTGAACACATAATCAGGATATTTTTCAAACAGATAAAAATTCTCTGTCATTATATTCCGGATATATTCGTTGATGGTAGTCGGATAATCCCAGTTCCATTCCGTATCAAGATGGGCATACCCAATGGTATAAAGCATCTTATCTGACATACTATACTTCTCACGGCGATTCTCCGGCTGAGCACTAAGTAAAACAGGGCAGAGAATCATAATCACGAAAAAAATTCTGGCTTTCATCTTTTATATATCATTTATTAATTGATTATTCAGGAAAACAGCTTCAATGCTGCGAAAGGCTAAATTATTAAATAAAACAGAAAAAAAGTCGCATTAAAAATATTTTCCAGGAGAATCAACTTTAATGGTTAAACCGGATTTATAAGACATACCGGTTCGTCAGACCTCAATGAAGCTTCGTCAAATATATTGGGTGACGAAAAGTACCTTTCTATTCATAACGCCTTGACTTCGATGAATGCAACTATTGCCCGGCAGTATTCTTCTATTCCGAAGAGTTCAAAAATACCGGACATGCCCCTGCAGGCCTGATCGGACCGGAGCTTTTGTTAAAAAATTGTAAACCACACAAAATTACGAAAGGCACCGGAAATGAGTAATCAAATAAAATCGTTTCCTTGCATCACAATTATGAAAATAAGTATTCTCCATATTATTCTTGCAGTAGTGGCCGCGATTGCGGGTTCATCGCAGCAGGGTATGGAGTAATGTAATGATATTTCAAAAAGACGAGCCATTCCCTGCCAGCGGGGAGTGGCTTTTTTGTTTTTAGTATGATGATGAACCATTTTTCAATTCTTGCGGCAGCGGTCATTTATGTGAATACGTTCACATAGGGAAGCTATTGCCGCAATTTGAAAAGCCTTTCTCTGTGTGATGCGGAGAAAGGCTTTTTTGTTTTTGCAGAGTCTAACTTTAAATACACAAATTATGCAATTCAATTACGAAAGCCTTATCTCGGAAAGTTGTAAAAACATTCCTCCTTCCTTTATCCGCGAAATACTGGAAGTTGCCGATCAGCCCGACTTTATCTCCTTTGCGGGAGGACTGCCGAACCCGGCTTATTTCCCTGTTGAAAAAATAACCGAAGCATTTCACAGAGTGATGGAAGAAGCCGGGAGTGAAGCACTGCAGTACAGTGGCAGTCAGGGATTTCTGCCACTCCGGGAATTAATATGCAATCGCTACAACAAGATGTACGGCACCCGGATGTCGCCGCGAAACATTATTATTACCAACGGTTCGCAGCAGGCGCTCGACATGCTGGGAAAACTGTTTATCAATCCGGGGGACCCGCTGATACTCGAAAAACCTTCGTACCTGGGAGCTATTCAGGCTTTTTCGGCATATCGTCCCGAATTCCACCAGGTAAAACTTACCGGGAAAGGAGTTGATCTATACCATCTGGAAGAACTGATTACAAAAACAAGTGCCCGCATTTTCTACGGAATACCGAACTTTCAGAATCCCTCAGGTATCTCATATTCCGAAGAAACACGGAAAGAACTCGCCATGATACTGGAATGGCACGGAGTTATCTTTATTGAAGATGACCCGTACAATGAAATCCGTTTCGAAGGGAAGACCTGCCCTCCGGTATATTCCTGTTTGCCGGAACAGGTAATCTGGTGCGGTTCGTTCTCGAAAATGATTGCCCCCGGAATACGCACCGGCTGGATTTGTGCACCGGAGGAACTGATGCCGAAATTGCTGCGCATCAAACAAGCTGCCGACCTGCAGTCGAACAACCTGATACAACGGGTTATTTGCCGGTTTCTGACAGATAATAACCCGGAAGACCATCTGCAAATTGTAAAAACTGTTTACAAACGGCAAAAAGATGCCATGGTTACCGCCATCCGCAACTATTTCCCGGAAGATGTAAAACATACCGATCCCGAAGGTGGTATGTTTATCTGGCTGACTTTACCGGAAGGTTTCAATACAGAAAAAATCATCGGGAAATCGCTTGAAAAAAAGGTAGCCTTTGTCCCTGGCAAATCGTTCTTTACATCCGGTGAAGGACAACGGAACATGCGTCTGAATTTTTCAAATGCTTCGGAAGAAATGATTGATGAAGGAATAAAAAAACTGGGAGAAACAATTAAAGAACTTGCGCCTAAAAAACCGGTTAAAGTATAGCAAGGAAATAGTCGCAGTAGGCAGTCGCAGTACTCAGTGAACAGCCGATTAAACGCGAAGGCGCGAAGACACATATAGAATTAGTCATTATATAATACAGTAACAGATTGCCTGCCTGCGGTAGGCAGGCTGCGCTTGCAATGACGCTACTTCGGTGCCGTCATTGCGAGGAGGTACGACGAAGCCTGCCTGCGGTAGGCAGGCAATCTATCCGCATACCACATACCCTCTAAACTCCTGCTCCCGCACGATTGTATCGTGTGGTTTGATGATTTTTTCGTTTCAGATTATCTCCATCGCAAGTGGTTGGATAAGTCCCCCGTGGGGGATTCAGGGGTAATCTGATATTTAACCACAGAGTTCACAGAGAGTAAAGATTTATAAACAACACCTCGTGTCTTGGTGTCTTAGTGTTTAAAGCTATTCTTTTTCAGTGAACAGCCGATTAAACACGAAGACGCCAGGGAATAGTCGCAGTGTTCTGTTTCTTCCCTGCTAAAAAATCAGGAGAACAGCGATTCAACAAATTCCTTGCGGCGGAAAATCTGCAAATCCTCCATTTTTTCACCGATACCGATGTATTTCACCGGGATTTTGAACTGATCGGAAATGCCAATCACGACACCGCCTTTTGCCGTCCCGTCGAGTTTGGTAAGGGCCATTGCAGTAACTTCTGTCGCTTTGGTAAACTGTTTGGCCTGTTCAAATGCATTTTGCCCGGTTGAACCGTCCAGCACAAGCAGCACTTCGTCAGGAGCAGCAGGCACAATCTTTTGCATAACCGCTTTAATTTTCGAAAGCTCACCCATCAGGTTAATCTTGTTGTGCAAACGGCCTGCCGTATCAATAATCACCACATCAGCTCCCTGTGCTTTGGCAGAAGCCAGCGTATCGTAAGCCACCGAAGCCGGATCGGATCCCATCTTTTGTTTAACAATAGGAACATCAACGCGTTGTGCCCATACTTCCAGCTGATCGATTGCCGCAGCCCTGAACGTGTCGGCTGCACCAATTACCACCTTCTTACCAGCCTGTTTAAACTGGTAAGCAAGTTTACCAATCGTAGTGGTTTTCCCCACACCGTTCACACCGACGACCATAATAACATAAGGAATGTCACGCTCAGGAATATCAAAATCAGCCACATCTGCCGAATTGTTTTCTTCGAGTAAAGCAGCAATTTCTTCTTTCAGAATAGTATTCAGTTCTGACGCATTCAGGTATTTATCACGTGCTGCACGTTTTTCAATCCGTCCGATAATTTTAAGCGTCGTGTCAACTCCCACATCCGAACTGATCAGCACTTCTTCCAGGTTATCCAGCACCTCGTCATCAACCTTCGATTTGCCTATTACAGCCCGGCCAAGTTTCATAAATACACTTTCCTTGGTTTTTTGCAGCCCCTGATTCAGACTGTCTTTTTTCGATTTGGTAAAACTTCCGAAAATCCCCATAGCGATAATTTTAAAGGCGGCAAGTTAGTAATTTTACATGAATTGGAAACATGATACGAAAACACCGACCGCAGGGGTGTTCTATTTCAGCGTTTTTTTATTTAGTGGTCTTTGCAGGGAATTTTCAACTTTGGGGACACCCTCTTCTCCTGATAAACTTAATCCAGCCCGAAGGTCAGTATGCCCCTGCCCTTCCATATTTCCAATACCGACTCACTGCCGAGGCGATAAGGTGAATATTCCCGGTTATCGGACACAAGCAGCAACTGCAGGTCGTTCTCCCGGTAAATCCGTTTGTATACAATCCCGTCATCTTTTGTTACCAGGACACATGCATTCCCGTTTTTTATTTCAGACAAGGAAGGAACGAACTCACAAAAGATATACGAACCCGGCTGCACCGGAAGCATACTGTCGCCCTTAATCTGAAATACCCGGTAAGTACGCTCGGCCGACAGTTCGGGAACCGGCATTGAAAAAACCGGTAACTGACTGATATATTCAGGATCGGAAAAACCGGTAAGATATCCGGCCGAAGCTTTCACCGGAACAATGGGAATCAGTTCCCTGTTATCGCTGTTTACCACAACCGGAAGTATCTGCAACTCTTTTTTCTGCTTCTTTCCCGGCTGACAGTTCTTCAGATCGCTGCTGATCAAAGCATCAATCGTAAAGCCTGACAGGTCAGCCAGTTTCTGTACTACAGTCACTTTCGGGAAAGCCCTCCCCTCTTCATACGCACCGAGCAACGAACGTTTTATCTGCAAAATACCGGCAAACTGCTGCTGGGTTAGCTTCTCCCTTTTCCGGATATACCTGATATTCTGAGTTAGATAATTCATTTCCGTCTTTTTCTGTTACATTTTTATATGAAACGGGCCATAAAAAATACCCGGCACCACAAATGTAACTACTTTTCAGATGAAACAGGAATAATTGCAAAAACACAAGCAGGAACACATAATAAAATATTCTATACTACACACTTATCGATACAACAAACAACGGTTGCGCATAAAATTAACATCTGTTTATATTTTTTCAGACTGCATATATTGACTTTTAATAAGTCATCGAGTAAATTTGTTACTCGTTTTTCAGGAAGGAATATTGCCTGATATTCAAAAAAGCAGGAGGTATTTTTTCTCAAAAAACAGGAAAGCTAATCATCACATAACTGTGACTGAGGAGGCGAAGCTGTAAACAGAAGTCAGCAATTTTCCATAAAAACAAAGCTCCACTCAGGGTATATCCATCTGATTTTCAAAGCAAAAATCCGGTTGTCCAAATCCGCAGAAACATACAAAAAATAGTTATACTTACTCCCCATGCTCGACGCCTTAATTACATCAAAAACAAGGATAAAACTGTTACTGAAATTCTTTTTGAACAGCCGGACAGAATCCTATCTGCGAAACCTTGAAACGGAATTCGGGGAGTCATCCAATGCAATCCGGGTTGAACTAAACCGTTTTGAGAATGCCGGGCTTTTAACATCCCTGGCAAAGGGCAATAAAAAAATGTATATGGCCAACACCCGGCATCCTCTATACAGCGATATTCATAATATTATCCTGAAAATTGTCGGGCTGGATCAGATTATTGAAAAAGTAACCTCCCAGATCGGTGATTTAAACGCTGCCTATGTAACAGGAAAATTTGCAGCCGGAGTTGATTCGAATATTATCGACCTGTTCCTGGTAGGGGGAAATCCCGACCGGGCATACATCACCAACCTGGTCGAAAAAGCAGAAAAACTGATCAACCGGAAAATCCGTTTCGTAATAATGACATCGGAAGAAGCGGCCGGTTATCTGAAAGACACGCCTCATCTTTTGATATGGGGGGAAGACACCCTGTAATACATCAATACAAATAACAAACAGTAAAAACCGAATACATTATGCGGAAACACATTGCATCAGCATCACTGTTAATCCTCGGATTAATAATCACAATTTGCTTACACGCACAAAATCCTTCAACAATCGATGTAAATTCGTTATCCGATCAGCAAATACAAAAAATTGTTGATGAAGTCAGTTCCCGCGGCCTGAGTATTGATGAAGCGGCACAAATGGCCCGTGCACAGGGGGCTACGGCCACCCAGATCGAACAGGTTAAACGCCGTATGCAGGAACTTCAGTTCGGGAGTGGTTCATCCATTGCCAATCCGGCTGCAAAGACGGTTCAGTCGAATGAACTTACAAGGGAAGCTTTTTCAGAAAAAGCGGTAGTCAATGCAAGTCCCGAGGAAAAACGTATTTTCGGTTTTCAACTGTTTAATACGGAAAACCTTACCTTCGAACCTCCTGTTAATATTCCGACTCCTCAAAATTATGTTCTGGGTGTCGGCGACCAGTTGCTGATTACGATATGGGGGGCAAGCCAAACCAGCTACCAGGTAACAATCGATCAGAACGGGGCTATCAACATACCCGATCTGGGGCCTGTTTATATTTCAGGTCTTGAATTTGCAACAGCCAGCAATAACATAAAAAAGAGGTTAACAGCTATTTACAAGGGGATGGAAGGCGAACAACCGAACACATATGCCGAAATCAGTATCAGCAGCCTGCGTTCGATAAAAATAAATGTGATCGGTGAAGTAATAGCTCCCGGTACCTATACCATTCCGGCCACGGCATCCGCTTTTAATGCACTGTATCTGTCGGGCGGCCCCAACGAAAACGGTTCATTCCGCGACATCCGGCTTATCAGGGACAACAAGACCATTAAAACCATCGATGTATACGATTACCTTATCAATGCAAATACACAGAACAATATCCAGCTACGGGAACAGGATATTATTTATATTCCGACCTACAAAAAACGGGTTGAAGCATCCGGCGCTTTTAAACGGACCGGACTCTTCGAACTTACCGGAAAAGAAACACTAAGCGACCTGATCCGGTACCTGGGTGGATTTAACGACACAGCCTACCAGGCGCAACTGTCGGTAACCCGGATTACAGGAACAGAAAAAAAAGTAATCGATGTAAACGAATCTGTTTACGACAGTTTTATCCCGTCAAACGGAGATATAATACATGCCGGAGGCATTATCGACCGGTACGAGAACCGCGTGAATATCAGCGGGGCCGTCTTTCGCCCGGGAACGTATGAACTTACACCCGGTTTAACACTTTCGGGCCTGATAAAAAAAGCACAGGGGGTAAAAGAGAATCATTTCGAAAACCGGGGGCTGATCGTCCGGCTGGAAAAAGACTTTTCGCCGTTAACCCTTTCGTTTAACGTAAAAGAGGTTCTGGAAGGCAAAAACGACATCGACCTGCAACGCGAAGACCAGGTAATTATCGAAGATAAATTTAACCTGATGGAAAAACGAACGGTCCGGATATTCGGAGAGGTACAAAAACCCGGGGAATACCGGTACACCGACAGCCTTACCTTAAAAGACCTGATATTTGAAGCAGGCGGCTTTACCGAGGCTGCAAGTCAGTCGTATATCGAACTGGCCAGACGGCACAGTTACGAAGAAGCTACAAAGATGACCGAAGAACTTGTAAAACTCTACCAGTTCGATATCGACCGGGGGCTGAACCTGGATGCGGAAGACGAAAAATTTCCGTTGAAACCATTCGACTATATTTATGTACGGAAAGCCCCGTCGTATCACGTACAGCGAACAGTGACCATCTCCGGTGAAGTACGTTATCCGGGGACATACAGTATTAATTCGAAAAACGAACGCATTTCAGACCTGATTGTACGGGCAGGAGGTTTTACTGAAAATGCCTTTATAAAAGGTGCACGCATGGAACGTGCAAACCGACAGGCAACGGTCAGTCGTGAGGCAATACGCTACAGTGCCGACGACACGTTGCTTGCCAAAGCCGAAGAACAACTGAACAACGAACAACTGGAACTCCGGCTCGAAGAAATCCTGCAAAACCCGGGAACTGTTTACGATTATTTTTTAAAAGACGGCGACCGGATCATCATTCCCGAAGTATCGCAGGAAATACGGATATCCGGAGAAGTGTTAAACCCGATCGGACTGGCTTACGAACAGGGACGTGGCATGAAATATTACATCAACAGTTCCGGCGGCTTCAGTCAGAAGGCACAAAAGAAAAAAGTATTTGTCATTTACAGTGACGGAACGACCAAAGTCACCCATAATTTCTTTTTACACCATTATCCGGCGCTGGAACCCGGATGCCAGGTCATTATTCCCCAGAAACCGGAAAAGACAAAAACCGATCAGACAGCCAAATGGCTGGCAATAACCAGTACAATGGCTTCTATGCTCATCGCCATTTCGTACCTGGTTAAATAAAACGACAGATCAAAACAGAAAAAATTATGGAAAACACAACGAATAACATACCTGTTCATCAGAATATTTCAGAAGAGGATGAGATCGATCTGATCGCATTGGCAAAAACATTCTGGAAAGGGCGAAAAACCGTTATCCGCGCCGTTATTGTAGGTGCCGTCATTGGTTTGCTTGTTGCCATCCTTTCGCCGAAGGAATACACGGCTTCCACGGTCATCGTTCCCCAGACAGGACAATCACCATCCTCCAAGCTGGGCGGACTTTCGTCGATTGCAGCAATGGCCGGTTTCAACCTTAACGATATAGGCAGTTCCGGTGAAACCCTCTCCCCTATGGTTTATCCGCAACTGGTCAGTTCCATCCCTTTTGAACTGGAACTGATGAATACCCCGTTTTCTTTCTCCGGTGTCGGCCATCCGGTTAGTATTTATGACTATTATACAGATATTAACAAACCGGGCGTCCTTGCAACCGTAAAAAAATATACCATCGGCTTACCCTTTGTAATACTGAAAGCGCTGAAAGGGAAACCGGCAGACCAGAAGGCCGGGACAAACTTAATTGCCCTTACTGATGATCAGGAACAAATACGGAAACTGATTGAAGAAAAAATAACCCTCGATGTAAACACGAAAGAAGGCTATTTAACCCTCACAGCCGCAATGCCCGAAGCAGCGCTTTCTGCAGAAGTGGCCCAGTATGCCTGTGCCCTGCTTCAGAAATACATCACGCAAATCAAAATAAAAAAAGCCAGCGAACAACTCAGTTTTATACAGGACCGGTACAACGAAAAGAAAAAGGAATTCGAGCATGCCCAGGAGAACCTTGCCCGTTTCCGCGACCGCAATAAAAATGTTGCAACGGCAATGGCAAAAACCGAAGAAGACCGGCTGCAGAGTGAATACAGCATTGCATTCAATGTTTATTCGGAACTGGCCAAGCAACTGGAACAGGCACAAATACAGGTAAAGGAAGACACTCCGGTGTTCTCGGTACTTGCCCCGGCCGTCGTTCCGGTTGAAAAATCGAAACCCAAAAGGTCAATGATCCTTATTATCTGGCTTTTCCTGGGGGGAATTGCCGGCACCGGCATCGTATTCGGCAAACAATACATGACCACGATAAAAAAAAGATGGAACGAAGAGTCGTAAGCCGAAAAGAATAAGTTTAAACACAAGGGAGACAGAAGACAGGAGACAGAAGACAGGAGACAGAAGACAGGAGACAGAAGACAGGAGACAGAAGACAGGAGACAGAAGACAGAAGACAGAAGAAGGGAAAAAGGAAACGTTAATACCGGATACTGATTCTTTGAATATTTAATTCTTCGTGCCTTGGCGTCTTTGCGTTTAGTCCGGCTGTTTACTGTGTTTCTCTGTGAAATCTGTGGTTAGATGTTAGATGTTAGATGTTAGATGTTAGATGTTAGATTACCCCTGAATCCCCCAGGGGGGACTTATCCAACCACTTGCGATGGCGATAATCTGAAACGGAAGTGATCAATACTCAATTTAACTCTCAATTGGCATAATCTGCACTTTTTTATGTAAGTTTGAATAAACATTAAGTCAATGAACAGTCCTGAAATCAAACAATTTATCCATGAACAGAGCAACCTCTTTTGGTACATCCCCGAGGATAAAAAAGAAGAAATAAGCAACGAATTTCTTGTGGAGACCATTTTAAATTACGGGGATAAAGATGCCACTATCCAATTGTTTCATCTGTTGGGAATAAATAAAGTCGCTGAAATTTTTTTCAACTCGATAAATCGCAGTTTCAGGCGTAAAGGTAACTATCACGAAATCACAGTGAATTATTTCACCCTTGTTTTCAGGAAATATGCACACCGGAATATTTAACAACCGACAAAATGGTTTAATTCCTTACCTGAAAAAATTTAACCGATCCTTTTATTTAGTCGGAGGTACTCTATTGCATTGTACACCGGACACAGGCGTTCAATCGATTTTGACCTGTTTACCTCTTCAAAACTTAATAAATCAAGGATTAAAGCAGAACTTACAGCAATTCCTTTTGAAAAAAAACCGGTGTTTGAAGACTACGATCAATTGCATCTGCTAACAAATAATGTCAAAATCACTTTTTTCAGTTACCCTTATCCGGTGGAACATCCGGTAAAAATACCTTCATTTATCACTATGCCGACATTATTATCGCTGGCAGCAATGAAAGCTTACGCGTTGGGAAGAAGGGCTAAATGGAAAGACTACGTTGACATCTATTTTATTCTGAAAGATTATTACACGATTGAAGAAATATCAACCGAAGCAAAAAACATTTTCGGACAATTGTTTTCCGAAAAGTTATTCCGGGAGCAACTGGCTTTTCACGATGATATCGACTACTCCGAACCCGTTGAGTTTATGGTGCAACCTGTACCCGAAGACGAAGACGAAATCAAAAATTTTCTTATAGACAAGGCAACTGACCTGTTTGGAAACAAAATATCACAACTTTATTAAAGTAACGGATTTGTTCCTTCTAAAGGCCTTCGCGTTTAATCGGCTGTTCACGACAAACCACATAGTCACAGTAGAACACATAGAAAAAATATCTGTGTAACTCTGTGTAAAATCTCTGCGTACTCTGTGGTTAAATATTAGATTTGAAGCGAAAAAATCATCAAACCACACGATACAATCGTGCAGGAGCGGAGATGACATTAAATGTTTCTCATTAATATTCTTTTTTATGTCTTTAAGCCAGACGGGCTCTTCCTTTTCCAATCGATGAAAAGGAAGTAAAAATCTTGTCCCAACGAACCCTCTCCCGGGCGTTGGGACGGCCTTCACACCTTTCTGATGTATGGTTTGACTCTAATGATACTTACGGAGGAAAAGGGAGAAAGGAGACAGAAGACAGAAGACAGAAGACAGAAGACAGGAGACAGGAGACAGGAGACAGGAAACGTTACGAATACCGGATGTTGTTTTTGGAAAATTTTAATATTTATTCTTCGTGTCTTTGAGTCTTCGCGTTTAATCGGCTGTTCACTGAATACTGCGACTGGAAGATTAACAATCAACGATGTTTTGCGGAGAGCGAAGGGCAGAGGGCTAAGGAGCAAGGAGAAAAAGTGAAAGATAAATGGCGTAGGGTGCATATATAATATCTTCAATCACCCTGATTTTTTATAATTTTGTTTCATGCGATTAACAGAATCACAAATACAAACCATCAATACACTTTCAAAAGAGCATTTTGGAAATGAAATAAAAATTTACCTTTTTGGGTCAAGAACCGATAATAATGCAAAAGGAGGAGATATTGACCTTTTATTGCTCTCTCAAAAAAAAGTTCCGAAAGATAAGTTGCGACAATTTCGTATCAATTTTTATAAAAAATTCGGATGGCAAAAAATCGATCTGGTAAATTTTACGTTTGAAGAAAATACCGCATTCAAACAAATCGCATTAAGTAATTCAATTTTATTGGAATGAACGATCAATTGAACAAACAGTTGTTAAAAGAAGAAACCGGGCTTCTGCAATACGCCGTTGCCACTCTTCTGCTATCGGTAGAAAAATGCAAAAAAATCGGGGTCAAACCGGAATATACTTTTGAAATATTAATTGGAAATATTGAACATTCCAGGCATTTCCTGAACAACCGGGGATGGCTTGTTTGTGAATAGATACAATTTCATCACAGACCACACCAAAGGAAGGAAAAACGCAGAGAGTAACGGGCAAGGAGCCAAAAGCTAAGGGCAGGGAGAAAAGGTGAAGGGGAAAAAGGAGAAGGAAGTCCATAAAAAACCTGGATCAGGTTTTCTTGAAAGCGTTTAAACAAACATTGATCAGGCAAGGGGTTCCGGCGGGGAATGTGTTGACTGATGACCGGGAATAAAATAGTATCACAACTTGTCCCGGTCCTTCGGGAAAGTCATACCAGGTAAAAACACAGTCACACAAAGATACTTTGTATAACTTATTCATTGGCATTCGTAATAATTAGAACGATTTGTATCTTTACAAAAAAAAGAAAATGAAAGCCGGTTTAGACGCAAAAATAAATGCCATGCTCTGGGATATACCTGAAACCCGCCGTACGGAAATAACCCAAAGGATACTTCAGTACCCTGTTGAAACTTTTAGACACGACGATCAACTATTTATAAAAGCGCTTGGCAGCCTAAAATGGTATGAGTTAACCCGGCTGGTAGGCAAACAAAATCTGCTTGCTTTGCTCACCGACTCAACCATTCAAAAACTGTATCCTTCTCAACAACGCATATACTATAACAATGCACGACGATTATTATCAAAATATACTGTATCCACTTCAGGACAAAGTACTTAAAATTGTCGCCGAACTTCCTGTTGAATTCTATCTTACAGGAGGAACAGTATTAAGCCGGACTTATCTGAATCATCGTTACTCCGATGATCTTGATTTCTTTTTGAACAACAGTTCCAGCTTTAAATCACAAACAAACACCGTGATTAAAGCGCTTACAGAATCTGGTATTTCGTTCGAAACTGCTGTTGCCGACGAAGGCTATGCCCGTATATTTGTTTTTCATGGGGAACACGCGTTAAAACTCGACTTTGTGAACGATGTATCCTTTCGCAGTGGAACACCTGGCCCCACAAAACTCTTTGAAAGAACCGACAATTTATACAATATCCTCTCAAATAAGATAACAGCCTTAGGGAGATACTCTCCCAAAGATGTGGTGGATATTGTGTATATATGTGAAATTCTTTCGTTTAATTGGGAAAACATCCTTAACGATGCATCTGAAAAGGACCTTTGGGTAAATCCAATCAATGCGGCTGAAGTTCTTGAACAATTCCCCGTTGAAAGACTACAGGAAGTCGTCTGGATAGGTAAAGCGCCTTCAAACGAATGGTTTACCTATCGTATTAAACAAATTATTACCGGCATTCTCGATGGTTCAGAAAATACCCCGAATCCATCTTAATTCGTGAAATCATACATTGAAGAAAGTGATGGTGTTATTAATATAGAGGAAAACGAAAATGATCAAACCACATGATACAAGCGTGCGGGAGCAGAGATGACATTAAATGTTTCTCATTAATATTCTTTTTTATGTCTTTAAGCCAGACGGGCTCTTCCTTTTCCAATCGATGAAAAGGAAGTAAAAATCTTGTCCCAACGAACCCTCTCCCGGGCGTTGGGACGGCCTTCACACCTTTCTGATGTATGGTTTGACTCTAATACTGATTTTCCGGTTTTTAGCTGATACTTACGGAGGAAAAGGGAGAAAGGAGACAGAAGACAGGAGACAGAAGACAGGAGACGTTACGAATACCGGATGTTGTTTTTGGAAAATTTTAATATTTATTTCTTTGCGCCTTGGCGTCTTCGCGTTTAAACCGGCTGTTCACTGCGACTTTTCCTTCGCGTCTTGGCGTTTAAACCGGCTGTTTACTACAAACCACATAGATCACATATAAAATCACTCAGTGTTCCTCTGTGTAACATCTCTGTGTACTCTGTGGTTAAATATCAGATTACCCCTGAATCCCCAGGGGGGACTTATCCAACCACTTGCGATAGAGATGCTTCGAAGATTGGCTGTTTACTGAGTACTGCGACTGTCAACTGCGACTATTTCTTCGTGCCTTGACGTCTTCGCGTTTAAACCACACGATACAATTGTGCAGGAGCGGAGGTTATTTGAAACAGAAAATTGCCTAACTTTGTTTTAAGAATAGTTATCATGGACACCAAGAACAAAAAACGTCAGGAAAAAGAAGATTTTGTATTTTGAAATTATTCTGTTTTAAATGACTATTTTTAACAACAAATAGCTAAAAAAAATGAAACAAAAGGAACAATACATACATCTTTTATCAAATTTCAAAAAAAACAGAGGCTTTGTTTATGGCATAACCCAAATAGGTATTTTTGGTTCTGTTGCAAGAGGGGAACAAAAGGAAGGAAGCGATGTAGATATTTGTTATGAAGGAGACCCCTTGAGTTTATTCAAAGCAGCCGCGCTAAAAGAGGAACTCGAAAGCATTCTTGAATGTCAGGTAGATATTGTAAGGGTTCGGGAATCAATGAATCGACTTTTGAAAAAGAAAATAAAAAGCGAAGGGTTCTATGTTTGATAAAAAAATGACATATAATCTGGTATGTCTGATAAAAGAAAGCATTGCAACGATTCAGAAAAGGACTTCAGAAATACAAACTTCTGATGATTTTACCTCTTCTGAATCAGGCATGATTCTCTTGGATAGTATATGTATGAAACTGATTGCTGTTGGAGAAAGCATAAAAAATCTGGACAAAATCACCAATAAAGAACTTCTTCCCCACTATCCTCAAATAAACTGGAAACAGGCTATGGGAATGAGAGATATAATTGTTCATCATTATTTTGATGTGGATGCCGAAATGATTTATAAAACACTTATAGAAGATATACCATCATTATCAGGAGTATTAAAAATAATTGAAAAAAATCTTAGAGAAAAATGAACATCAATAACCATCCAGGCGCACCAGATCACGTAGAAAATATCAGTGCTTCTCTGTGAACTCTGTGGTTAAATATCGGATTATACAATCGTAATAGTAGCAGAGGTTCGATAACAGAGATACTGAATTTTGTCTTTTTATTTTAATATTTTTTCTTCGTGTCTTCGTGTCTTCGCGTTTAATCCGGCTGTTTACTACAAACCACATAGGCACAATAGAACACATAGAAGTTTTTTGAATACAGAACATGTGGTTAAATATTAATTACCCCTGAATCCCCCAAGGGGGACTTATCCAACCACTTGCGATGCTTCGAAGCGGAAGGATCATCAAACAATACGATACAATTGAGCGATAGCGCAGGTTCGACATTACATACTGAATTTTGTCTTTTGATTTTAATATTTATTCTTCGTGTCTTCGCTCCTTCGTGTTTAGTCCGGCTGTTCATGACACACGATGCAATCGGCGGGAGCGGAGATGGCATTAAATGCTTCTCATTAATATTCTTTTTTATGTCTTTAAGCCAGACGGGCTCTTCCTTTTCCAATCGATGAAAAGGAAGTAAAAATCTTGTCCCAACGAACCCTCTCCCGGGCGTTGGGACGGCCTTCACACCTTTCTGATGTATGGTGTGACTCTAATGATACTTACGGAGGAGACAGAAGACAGGAGACAGAAGACAGAAGACAGAAGACAGGAGACAGAAGACAGGAGACAGGAGACAGAAGACAGAAGACAGAAGACGTTACGAATACCGGATTCTGGTTTTTTAATATTTTCGTGTCTTTGCGTCTTCTATGTTTAATCCGGCTGTTCACTGAATACTGCGACTGCCAACTGTGACTATTCTTCGTGTCTTGGCGTCTTCGCGTTTAAATTGGCTGTTCACTTTAAACTTTTTATATTCAATATATTGATTTTGTGATCATAAGTTTGTAAATTGATGGCGGTTTTTCACTCCGTGACAATTCACCCCGTGAAGCCACTCAATTAATAACTTAAATTTTATAACATGGCCACAAATTCTGCCCGCAGTTACAACTGCAAAGACGAAGAGCTACCTGTTATATGCAGGTATGCCGTATTTAGTTTGAAACGCGACCTTGCCGCTTTTACGGCCTTCTCACCGAAATTCAATGATGAATATGTTACCGGGTTCGAAACAAAAATTACAACAGTTGAAGAACTGGTTTCCTCCCAATCGGAGACCATTGAATTAAAAAACTGTACCGACCAGTTGTACACAACAATGGACGGACTTATTTCCTCTCTTGATCATTTAAAAGGGTATCTCCAGCTGGCTGGCAGTACGATCCCTGTATCGACCAAAGATTTTGGATTAAGTACCATCCGGACAGCTATCAGCTCACGCGATACCGAAAAGGTGCTCAATGATCTGCATTTCATAATCGTTAATTGCGGGAAATACCAGACACAGCTTACTGAAACCGGACTTAGCGACACGTTTATCGCAAATTTACAAACGGCTTACAGTACGGTCAGCAGTAACAAACAAAAGCAGTATGAGATACTCAGTACCCGGAAAGCAAGGGTTCAGTCTAATGTCTCGACACTGAACGATCTGTACGTTCAACTGAACGAAATTCTGAGAATCGGAAAAATTTTGTTTAAGGATGATCCCGTGAAAAGAAAGGAATATACATTCTCAGAACTGAAAAAGAGAGTAAGGCATACCGAAAAAAACAGTACTTCAGACGAAACGACTGAAGAAGATGCTACTGCAACAGAGAAATAAAAAAGCAGGAAGACGGGACAATGCCGGAACTCAACCACAATCCGGCATCCCGTCTTTCCTAAACGCCATCTGAAGACCTGAATAAACCGTCGAAACGTACGAGTAAGGCTTCGAAACACCAGGGTAAGCCATCGAAATATCCGGACAGAGCATCGAAAGAGTGAAAATCCTCGTCGAAACACATCCATTCATCATCGAAAGACCGGGGTAAGGCATCGAAACAATAAGGTTAACCGTAAAAACATATCAATTCGTTATCGAAAGACCGGGAAAAAGCGGAAGAAAGAAAACAAGAGAATGGAGGACGGATACAGGAAATTGTTACTTAATACCGGATGCTGAGCGCAGTCGAAGCATGATATTTGTTTCTTCGTGTCTTGGCGTCTTCGCGTTTAATCCGGCTGCTTATTAAACTTTGAACTTATAACGAATGTTATATACCTACGAATCTTATTTCGGACACTCCGATCATTTATACAAAATATTTTCCCCTTACCGCATCTGTCCTTTGGGAGCCCATGTCAACCACCAGCACGGACTGGTAACCGGTTTTGCCTTTGACAAGGGTGTGGAACTTATCTTTTCAGTAAGTAAGTTATACATTTCTGAGGAAAAGACTTATAATCCATATAGCATAAAGCGCTGAAAAACAAACATTTTAAACCAATTATTTATATTCAAGTCTTAATAATATTAATTAAATATACATGAAAAAAATAGCTATTATACCACTAAGAGCTGGTTCCAAAGGAATTCCTGGAAAAAACAAAAAAAAACTATTTGGCAGACCACTATATCAATGGGTCTTGTCCGAGGCAATTTTTTCCGATTTAGATAAAATTTATGTTTTTACAAATGATCAAGATATCATTGATCAAATTGAAGTAGAATATACTTGGACGGATAAGGTAAAAGGAATGCGCCGTAGTGAAGAAAGCGCAACAGATACAGCTAGTACAGAAATGGCAATGTTAGAACTAGCAACCAACATAAAATATGATTTTGAGATAATTTGCCTTCTTCAGGCAACATCTCCGTTGACTAACCGCAAAGATATTAATGCATGCTTGAAAACAATTGAAGCACAAAAGGCTGATTCAGTTTTAACAGTTGTTCAAACAAAAAGATTTATTTGGAATGAAAATGGGGAAAGTCTTAATTATGATTTAAAAAATCGTCCTCGTAGACAGAATTTCGACGGATTATTAATTGAAAATGGAGCAGTGTATGCAGCAACAAAAAAAATTTTTCTTAAAGATAAAAACCGTCTAGGTGGAAATATTTCAATTGTAAAAATGCCAGAAGACACATTAACTGAAATTGATGAATTATCAGATTGGCAAATTATAGAAAAACTAATTGAAAACAGATTAAAAAAACAAAAAAAGCCAATACAGCCTATAAAAGCAATTGTTTTTGATGTTGATGGTGTATTTACAAATGGTTCAGTTGCAGTTTCTTCTGAATCAGAATTATTTAAAGAATTTTCTATTCGAGACGGAATGGGTTTTGAATTGCTCAAACAAGCTGGAATTATCCCAATAATTTTGACTTCGGAAAACAGTTCTATTGTCTCGACTAGAATGAAAAAACTAAAAATTGATGAACTTCATATGGGAGTTAAAGATAAATTTTCACACCTGAGTTATATTCTTCATAGATTAGGAATCAAACGTAATGAAATAGCTTACGTTGGAGATGATATAAACGATTTAGCAAACATAGCATCTGTAGCTTGGGGAATTGCCCCATCAAACGCAGTTGACTCCATAAAATTAGCAGCTGATCTTGTATTGAATCATAGTGGAGGAAATCTTGCTATTAGAGAGGTAATAGATTTTGTGTACAAATTCAATCAAAAATTTTAATATTATGAAATTAGCAAAAGTTGTTGCAGAAATTGGATGTAACCATAAAGGGGAAATAGAAATTGCCAAGGAATTAATAAAAGTAGCTAAAATATTCTGTAATGCAGATGTCGTTAAATTTCAAAAAAGGAATAATAGAGAACTCTTAACAAAAGAACAATACAATGCTCCACACCCCAATCCAGCTAATTCATATGGAAAAACATACGGAGAGCACAGAGAATATTTAGAATTTACTATAGATCAACATGCAATTTTAAAAAAATATTGTGAAGAATTAGGTATTATATATTCGACTTCTGTATGGGACATGACTTCTGCCAAAGCAATTAGTGCACTTAACCCCCAAATGATAAAGATACCATCAGCTTGTAACAATCATTACGAAATGTTAAACTGGCTATGCGATAATTACAAAGGTGAGATTCATATTTCCACGGGAATGACAACACATGAAGAAACAGATACTTTAATCGATTTTTTTGAAAGAAAAAACAGAGCAAAAGATGTTGTCCTATATGCATGTACATCTGGTTATCCTGTACCTTTTGAAGATGTAGCTCTTTATGAAATCATCCGACTAAAAGAAAAATATGGTTCCCGTGTTAAAGAAATAGGTTTTTCAGGTCATCACTTAGGAATTGCTGTTGATATTGCAGCTTATACTTTAGGTGCAACTTGGATTGAACGTCATTACACATTAGACCGTACATGGAAAGGAACAGACCATGCGGCCTCATTGGAACCAGACGGACTCCGTCGATTAATTCGAGATCTGAAAGCTGTAAATAAAGCTTTAACTTATAAAAAGAAAGACATTCTGGATATAGAAAAAATACAGCGGGAAAAACTTAAGTTTAAAAGACTATGAGAATAGTTATTTTAACAAATACGCCATATTCCCGAAGAGATGAAAAACGATTTGGCATATTATATTTTCATCAAAAAAAAATAGACATTACTGTTTTAGACATTACAAAATATATAAACAAAAACTATGACATTAATATAAATGATAAATCAGTAAATACTTCGATTGTTTTTTATTTTGATAGTTTAAAAAAAATAAAAATGTTTTTTTTTAAAAATAGAGACTCTATCGTTATCTCATACATAGGAGATAAGACTTTTCAAGCATATAGATTATACCACTTCTTATATTCAAATAATATTATATTTGGAAGAATTATATTCGGGAGTATCCCTTTTTCAAGTAATTCATTAGAAAATTGGATAAAAAGGATTTCACTTCAAAAAATATATCGCACCATAAAATATCTATTTGCTCGAGTAATATATAAAAATTTTTTCTACTCTTTTTTACATATTTCTTGCATGAATAATCTAAAAAACTTAGGAATACATTTCGATAAAAACTCAACAAATATTATCAGAGGTCACACCCTAGACTATGATTTATATTTAGAAATAGATCATCCTAAAAGAATATTCGATTTTGAGTATGCAGTTTTTATTGACCAATACATTCCTTTTCATCCTGACGCAAAGTTAAGAGGAGAAAATTATAAACATATAACTAATGATTACTACAATAAACTTAATACATTATTCAACAAAATAGAAAAGCAAACAGGACTCAAGATCATAATTGCAGCACACCCAATATCAAGAAAAGAAGATAACGACAAATATTGGAAAGAGAGAGATTGTATTAATGGAGAAACAATGTCTTTGATAAGATATTCAAAATTATGCATAACCCACTATAGTACTGCTATAAATTTTGCGATTTTATATAATAAACCTATATTATTTGTATATATGAACTATGCTTTTGGCAAATATGTAAAGACATTAGCGAAGGTTCTTTCTAATACAAATGATAATATTATTAATGTAGATTATCCGAACTTGAATAATTTATTTGCAATAGATCAAAAAAAATATGATGCCTATAAATCCGAATATATACAGCTAAGCAGTGAAGAAAAAAACAATTGGGAACTTTTTATAAACGACAAATTTATTTCAGAAAAGCTACATGAAAGAAGATAGCATTTCTAAAAGATATATTTTTAAATTATCTTCAAGTCTTATTAATGGGATCATGTCTATGATCATGGTTGCTATTGTTCCTAATGCACTAGGCTCTCTTTTTTATGGATATTTTACATTTTTACAACAATTTTTTTTAAAAGCCTATACTTTTCTTGATGCAGGAACATCTACTGCCTTTTTCACAAAACTCTCCAGAAATAATGAAAGAAAAAACTTAATTCCATTTTACTTTAGATACTCCCTATTCATATTTATAATAGCTATAATATCTATTTTTTTAATCGATAAATTAAATTTATCAGATAACCTTTTTGGTGATATACCAATACAATTTATATACTTCGGAATATTCTTTGGCTTTCTAACTTGGTTTACTCAAATTGTCATAAAAATTTCTGATGCTTATGCAATAACAGTATCAATCGAATCTATAAAAGTAGCACATAAAATTATATCCATCTGCCTATTATTTTTTTTCATATATGAGATGCCATTTGATCTGTCTCATTATTTTTATTATCACTTTTCATCATTACTAATATTTATAATTGCCTCTATTTTAGTACTATACAAAAAACATATCATTCAATATACATTAATCATAAAAAAAATAAATATCAAACCATTTATTTCCGAATTCATTTCGTATTGTTACCCATTAATACCTTTTACAATAACGACTGTATTCGTTGGTATTTTTGATATATGGCTATTACAAAAATATGCTGGAATAATAGATGTCGGCTTTTATGGACTTGCTTTCCAGATTGCTTCAATGTCATTTATCTTCACTAGTTCAATGACTCCTGTAATAACTAGAGAATTTGGCAAATGCTATGAGGAAAAAAATTATTTATTACTAAAAAAAATATTCAATAGATATGTGCCTATATTATATTCCATTTCGGTATATTTTGGCATATTTATATTTTTTCAATCTAAAAATATAATTTCAATATTTACCTCGAAAGAATTTTCCTCATCATTTTGGGTAGTCTCAATAATGGGTTTATACCCCATTCATCAAACATACGGACAAATAAACAGCTCTATATTTTTTGTAACAGAACGGACAAAACTTTATCGAAATATTGAAATTTCATCAATGTTAATTGGCATTGCTATGTCATTAATACTAATATCCTTACTAAATCTGGGTGCTAGAGGATTAGCCATAAAAATGGTATTAATGCAAATCATTTCTGTAAATATTGAACTATATTATAATTGTAAGCTTTTACAAATTAAATTTTCAACTTTTGTAAAGCATCAATTAACTACAATACTTTTTTTTATTTTTCCTGCAATTATAAGTAGTTATATTTTTAATACTTATATTAATAATCATCTTAATGCTTTTCTTCTTGCTGGCATATCATACACAATCTTAATGATTGTTTTAATTTATTTTTTCCCTTCAATTATATCTTTAACAAAAACAGAAATGAGTAAAATGATACATCGAATAGGGAAAAATTATCTGACCTCCTCCCCAAAATGAGACATATCTAAAATAGAATTTTGCAAAAAATACAGGAAAAATTATACTAAAGAATGAATCATAAAATTTTATTTTTACATCAATCAAAGTCTTATGCAGGAACAGATGCATTCACGATTAATTTAATATCTGGACTTATAAAAAAAGGTTATGAAGTTGAACTTATAATCAATAAAAACAAAGAGGATTTATCTGAGTTCAAAGGTATTAAGCTACATTTTTACAAGACTACATTATTAACATACTATGCGTCAAATAGATGCATTCGCTTATTTAAAAAGTTTATAATTATTATACTATATCCTATTCTTATACTTATTCATACAATATTACTTTTAAAGCAAATAAAAACAATAAAACCAGATCGTATTATTGTAGTAAATGGAGGTATTCCCGGTGGGTTATTAGTGTATATTGGGGCAATTGCCTGTGGTATTAGTGGCATAAAAACAATTTATACAATCCATAGCTTCGTTAACTACCAAAGAATAATAAACTTATATAACTATATTTTGGAATATGTAATTTCTTTATACAAAAATATAACATTTGTAACGGTCAGCAATTATAGCCGAGATAGAATAATAAAAGATAGCTATCATATTAAAAATATAATAGTAATTTATAATGGAGTTCCCAATTTTAATGACTCAAACGACAATGAAAGATCAAGTTCTGAGTTTAATATTGCTTTTGTTGGTAATTTAATATTAACCAAAGGAGTTGAAATTCTTATAGATGCTTTTAACGAAATTCATAGAGAAAATACATTTCTTTATTTATATGTAAAACCTATTGACTTGAATTACTTAACTAAAATAAGAGAAAAAATAGCAAACAACTCTAAAATAACGATGATATTAAACGAACATGAAAAGAAAAAAATATATTCAAACAAGCATCTTATTGTATTACCTTCGACTTATGAAAGTTTTGGACAAGTATTAATTGAAGCGATGACATTTAATGTTCCAGTTCTTGGATCAGATGGAATGGGGATTGCAGAAGTAATCACTATCGATAAAAATATTACAGCAGGTGAACTATTTAAGTTGGGTGATAAAGATTCACTAAAACTACAATTAGAAAAATTATGTAATAATCCCTACTTACTTAACAAATACAGTAAAAATTGTCATAAAATATATAAAAAGTACTTCTCTTTAGAAATCATGGTTAACAAATATATTCAATTATTAGAAAAAGATATATTATGAAAGTAGCATACATAGGTGGATTTTGGGCGACAAATATTGGCAATTCATTTTATGATATTGGCATATTATGGCTTTTAAAGAAAGTTTATGGGGAAAAAAATGTCTATTTCATTAATGACATAGCTCAGTGGTATTGGAATGTAAACAATAATTTTGACCCATTATTATATATTGATGTTGATCTATGTCTTTGGAGTGGTCCTATTTTTAATGACTACATTCAAAAATATGAATCAATATTTGATACTCTTTTCAGAAAAAATATAAAAATTGGGTTCATTTCTGCTGGTGCATCTCAATACACCACTGATGAAAGGAATAGAGTAATAAGTTTTTTAAAAAAATACAAAAAAAACATTGCTTACATATCAACGAGGGATAACTCAACCTATGCATTATATAAAGATATGGGATTCAATATTCATAATGGACTTTGTGGTAGTATGTTTATAAATAATGCCATTTCTCCTGTCAAATTAGATATTCCTCCATATGTCGTTTATTGTTTTTCTTACTTTAAAGAACCAAATTTAAAAATTGAAAACAATAAAATATTAATAGATAAAAAAATTTTTTTTAGGGATAAATCATTAGGAGACTATAATATAATAAGGACAAATCATAGTCCCTTTTCTAGTTTTAAATATCTAATATACAATAGAGATAACATGTATTACAGTGACATACCATATGGATATCTATCAATTTATAAAAATGCAAGTTATGTTTTTTCCGATAGAGTTCATGCATGTGCAGTGTCATTAATTTTAGGAAGTAAGGTAATGTACATAAAAGGCACAAAGCGTTCTCGTGATGGACGGAATAAATTATTCAGCCGTATCAATGCCGAAGAAATATTTAACAAGCCAACCTCTATTGATTATGCTTATGTGGAATCTGAAAAAATAAAAATGTATGATTTTTTATTAAAAAATAAATAAACAACCAGGTCATCCATAGGACGTGACATTGATCAACGAGGCTGTCCCAAAAGTCATTTTAACCACAATGCGCACTATGTTTGCACAAAGTTCACAAATATTAATTAGTTGATAATTAAAATTTTGTGCCTTTTTTGAATTTTTTTGTGATCATTGTGGTTAAATATTTCCTGACTTTTGAGACACCCTCGTTAATGTGTAATCTACCCTAAAAACAGCAACAGGAATAAATGTAAAAAACGAATAAATTTAGGGTATGAAAAAGAGTCAGTTAAGCGAAGCACAAATCATCAAAGTGCTCGCATCGCAAGAGAGTGGACGAACAGTATCGGACATCTGCCGGGAGCAGGGCATCAGCCAGGCAACTTTTTACAACTGGAAGAGTAAATATTCAGGGATGAATGTTTCCCAGTTGAAGCAGCTAAAGGAGTTAGAGAATGTCCCAGTATAAAAAGATAGTGGCAGAGCTTACATTGCAGAATACGGTACTAAAGGATGTGATAGAAAAAAAACTCTGAGGCCTGCTGAGAAACGGCAACTTGTAGCTTATTCCGAATCTGTTTTTAAGCTAAGTTTACGGCATGCCTGTGTGCTGTTTGGGATCAGCACTTCCGTTTATTACTATCAAACCAGGCGCAAGGATGACAGCGAGATCATCAGGCAGTTATCGACACTGGCAGAAGCGCATCATCAATGGGGTTTCTGGATGATGTACTACCGTTTAAGAAAGATGGATTACCGTTGGAACCATAAGCGTGTTTACCGGGTTTATACGTTGATGCGTTTAAATCTAAGGAACAAGCGAAAGAGACGATTACCGGCAAGGGTAAAAGCCCCGCTGTTGCGCCCCATTGGCCCGAACATAACGTGGAGCCTTGATTTTATGCACGACACCCTGGCCAATGGGAAAACCATTCGGACATTAAATATCATGGATGATTTTAACCGGGAAGCATTGTCTATTACGGCAGATACTAGTTTGCCCGCCAGTCGGGTGATCAGAGAGCTGAACAAACTGATCGAATGGAGAGGGAAACCCGAAAAAATCAGATCGGATAATGGCCCGGAGTTCATTGCAGGGGCTATCTCTGAATGGTGCAAGGCCTCCGGGATTGAATGGGAACATATTCAACCAGGCAAACCTACACAGAACAGTTTGATTGAACGGTTTAACCGAACCTTCCGTCAGGATGTACTAAACAGTTACCTGTTTGAGACCCTTTCACAAGTGCATAAATATGCCAACGCCTGGCTTTGGATGTACAACAATGAAAGACCGCATTCTTCGCTGGGATATTTAACCCCGGTAGAATTCCTGTTGAAATATGGAAAACTCTCAGCCGAGTTTCCCACATTTCAACAGGACATAAGCAACAATAATGATTGAAATTTTTTAATTTTGAACGTAGCTAAGTTAGGGTAGATTACACTGTTATCTGGAATATCAAATTCTTCTCTTGCCTGATAAAGGGCATTGCCTTTTAACCGTGTTACATACCAAATCCTGCTTTGAGTGAACGCTTCGTAGGTGGCATAATCAACATAGCCTTTGTCAAAGGTGATTATTGAACCTGCCTCCAGGGTAAAAATTTCTTTCAGGAACGTATGGTCGTGCCGCACTGCTTCACTGTAACGGATAAGGCAGGGAACGTTCTCGTTTGACTTTATTATGGCATGGGCTTTTTCCCCCCTTTCTTCTTCCCCTCTTTAGGATTACGTCCTACACCCCGGAGAATGTCTTTAAACAGGCTAATAGTGGTCGAATCCATAATATACAGACGTTTCAAATCTGCATCGCTCATCCGGCTGTTCGCTAAAACTGAACTATGTTTGCGGTAAACGCTCATGCATATATCCCCGAAAACCATACTTTTTCGCCTAAGGTTGGCTTCGCAAAAGGTACTTCGCCTTACCAGATACGATAAACCAAGATGTGAAAGTTTATGGGCGTTAGCCAATAAACCCAGAATGGCTTCCCGAATAGAATGGTATCCTTCGAAACAAACGAAAAGCATTACTATAAGATGGTTATACGTGCTAAATTTCTTCACATACCGTTCAGCATTATGACGCCTGGCAATCTTCTTTATCTCACTCTTGTCAATGATCTTTATTATCTGGTTAAATATCGGCTGTCCGCTAAAATTCTTACTTTTACCCATGTCTTACTTTTTAAGTGTGGTAACTCAAAAGTAGACATACCGGGGTGGATTCTCAAAATCTGACCCGGTTTTTTATCTTTACCGGACAACAGTGATTATATTACAATTTTAAATTCAAATAAAAGCTTTTTCGGAAATTATATAAACTTTATAAATATGGTAACAAAATTTGATGATATTTACAAAAGAAAAAGAGTATTAATAACTGGAAACACTGGATTTAAAGGTTCTTGGTTAAGTCTATGGTTAAATTCATTAGGAGCAGAGGTATACGGTGTTTCAATTGATATTCCGACTACCCCGTCCAATTTCGAGGTGTCTAAAATAAAAGACATAGTAAAACAATCATACATTAATATTTTAAATTATAAAAAAGTACATAACTTAATTAACCGGATTAGACCTGATTTTATTTTCCATCTTGCAGCACAACCAATTGTCCAAAAATCATATAAAAATCCCTATCAAACATTAGCAACAAATGTAATGGGAACAGTAAACATATTAGAATCACTTCGAAAAATAAATCATTCATGCAATGCGATATTTATTACTAGTGATAAATGCTATAATAATGTTGAATGGGTTTGGGGCTATAGAGAAACGGATGAACTAGGAGGAAAAGACCCATATAGTGCGTCAAAAGGCGCTGCAGAAATTATGATAAAAACTTACGCAAATTCTTTCTTTAAATCAGAAAGTAGCAATGTAAAAATTGCTTCTGCAAGAGCAGGAAACGTTATTGGAGGGGGAGATTGGGCTGATTTTCGGATAATTCCAGATGCAGTAAAAGCATGGTCAAAAAATAAAAAATTAATTATTAGATCTCCAAATGCAACAAGGCCGTGGCAACATGTACTCGAACCATTAAGTGGATATTTAAGATTAGGACAAATGTTAGCTACAGATAAAAATATCTGTGGAGAATCGTTTAACTTTGGTCCTAAAGCTGATACTAATATGTCTGTAGAGAGGTTACTACTAGAAATGGCTAAACATTGGACTTCTGTAAAATGGAAAGTTATTATGAAAGAAAAAAATTTTAAAGAAGCGGGATTATTAAAACTTAATTGTGATAAAGCGCTGTATTATCTCAATTGGGTTCCAAATCTCAATTTTTCAGAAACAGTTGAGATGGTAGCAGAATGGTATAAAAAATATTACCAAGACACAGCTCAAAACATGGGAGAATATACATTAATGCAGATTAATCAATATGAAGAATATGCAATAAAAAAAGGACTATCATGGCTCAAATAGTGCAAACAAAAGGTGTAATCATAACACCATTAAAAATAATAGAACATCCTAAAGGAGAAATTTATCATATAATAAAAGATATTGATCCTGGATATATTGGCTTTGGAGAAGTATATATTTCAACAATAAATTATGGAGACACTAAAGCTTGGAAAAAACACATAAAAATGACATGTAACTTTGTTGTTCCGATTGGTAAAATAAAAATGGTAATTATTGATTTAAAAAAAGGGAATAAACAACAATATCATATAGAAGAATTCATTTTATCACCTAATGAATATTATAGATTGACTATTCCTCCAGGATTATGGTATGGGTTTAAGGGACTCGCTAAAGGGAAAAATATGTTAATAAATTTTGCAGATATTAGACATGACCCTTGTGAACAAATTAATAGTGATTATACCACAAATAGTGAAATAACATATAAATGGTAAATTTTATGAAGACAATTATTCTTGCAGGAGGCTATGGAACTCGGTTGGCAGAATACACAAGGCTTATTCCTAAACCGATGGTTGAAATTGGAGAATATCCTATTTTGTGGCATATTATGAATTGGTATTCCAAATTTGGATATAATGAATTTATCATTGCTTTAGGATATAAAGCTTCCCTTATAAAAGAATACTTTTTTAACTATTTTGCATTAAATAATGACTTTGAAGTCGACTTAAAAACAGGAGAAGTAATATTTATAAATAAAAAAAGCATAAATTGGAAAGTTAAATTAATTGATACAGGCATTGATACTATGACAGGAGGAAGAATTAAACGACTTCAAAAATATATAGATAATCAAACATTTATGATGACTTATGGAGATGGTTTATCTAATATTAATATTAAAGAACTAATCAAATTTCACAAAGATCACGGTAAAATTGCAACTTTGTCCGCAGTTCATCCTACGGCCCGTTTTGGAGAATTAAAAATTGATGAGAACTTTGTCGTAAATAGTTTTAAAGAAAAACCTCAATTAGATCAAGGAAGAATAAACGGAGGTTTTTTTGTTTTAGAACCTACAATTTTTGAATACATTGAAAATGATTCTACTATCTTTGAAAAAGAACCAATTGAACGATTGGTTAAAAATAGACAATTATCTGCCTTTATTCATAATGGCTTTTGGCAATCTATGGATACTATCAGAGAACATCAAGTATTAGAAAATTTATGGAACACAGGAAAAGCACCATGGAAATAATAAAAGAAATAAAACTATCCAAATCAATTATTGGACAAGAAGAAATAGAAGCGGTTACAGATGTTCTGAAACGAGAATATTTGGGGATGGGACAAGACGTACAAAAATTTGAGGAAAAACTAAAAATGTTTTTCAAAAGAGATGTAACATGTGTCAACACAGGTACAGCGGCATTACATTTAGCATTGCAGGCCATTGGATTAAAATCTGGAGATGAAGTTTTAGTACAATCATTAACATATATTGCTACTTTCCAGGCAATTTCAGCTACAGGTGCTACTCCTATTGCGTGTGAAGTAAATCCAGAGTCACTTACAATAGATATAAAAGATGCTGAAAAAAAATTAACAAAAAAGACAAAAGCTATTATCCCCGTTCATTATGGAGGCAATGCTGGCGATTTAAATAGTATTTATCAATTTGCAAACGCTCATAACCTAAGAGTTATTGAAGACGCATCCCATTCATTTGGAACTATATATGAAGGACAATTAATCGGCAGTTTTGGAGATATTTGTTGTATAAGTTTAGATGGTATTAAAAATATTACTGCTGGGGAAGGAGGGATAATTATAACTAATGATAAAAACATAACTCGAAAAGTATCAGATGCAAGATTATTAGGAGTAGAAAAAGATACAGAGAATAGATATAAAGGGCTAAGAAGTTGGGATTTTGACGTTACGCAACAAGGATGGAGATACCATATGAGCAATATTATGGCAGCAATCGGAATCACCCAGCTCAATAAATTTGAACTAATGAAGAAAAAAAGACAACTTTTAGCTGAAACATATAAAGACATACTATATGGTCATGTTGAGTTATTAAATTGCAATTATAAGATGATAGTACCTCATATTTTTGTTATTATGGTCGATCCCCATAAAAGAGATATGATCAGACAAAAGCTACTTGAAGTGGGGATACCCACAGGAATTCACTATAAACCGAATCATTTATTATCATATTATTCAAAGAACCAAGATAGGTTGTCTCTGCAAAGAACCGAAAATATTTATAAAAAACTAATTTCTTTACCACTACATCCAGACCTTACAACGGAACAAGTAATATATATATGCAACAAACTAATAGAGCTACTATAGATGAATAATGTATTAATTTCTATCATAATAAATTGTTATAATGGAGAAAAATTTTTGAGAGAAGCCATAACTAGTGTAGTAAACCAAACGATCCAAGATTGGGAAATAATATTTTGGGACAATCAATCTTCTGATAATAGTGCAAAAATAATCCAATCATTTAAAGAAAAGCGAATTAGATATTTTTATTCTCAAAGACATACAACTTTGGGAGAGGCACGTAATTTAGCAATAAAAAAATCGACAGGTAAATTCATCGCATTTCTCGATTGTGACGACTGGTTGGAAACGACAAAATTAGAAAAAACAATAAAAAAGTTGAAGGATGATAAAGTTGGCCTTGTTTATACAAACGGATATATATATTATGAGAACAAAAAGAGAAAAAAGAAATTTTATCAATGGAGACAAAAAGAAGGTCGGCAATATGAACACTTTATATCACATTATAATTTAATGATTCCAAGTGTCATGATTAAAAGAGAGGCATTAATAGGATTGGAAAAATGGTTTAATCCTAACTTTTCAATGATAGAAGAATTTGATTTATTTGTTCGTATCGCGGAAAAATGGGATGTAGCATATATCCATGAGCCATTATGCTTCTGGAGAGCACATGAAAAAAGTCTTACATGGACAAAAAGAGAAAAATTTGAGATTGAAAATATCATATTTCTGGAAAACATAGAAAAAAACCATAAAGTCACAGATCATTGCATTAACCATTTTAAAGCCAAAATAGCTTATCATCAATTTTATAATCAATGGAAAATATATAATATAAAAAATAAAAAAATTATTTTCCCGTACCTTTTTGTTGATGTTAGAATAATATTTATTCTTTTGCTTTCATCCTTCTCTTTAGATATTTTCAAATCCATCCTCAAAACTATAGGTAAAGAGATTTAGATATAAAAAAACAAAATCAAGAGGAGAGAATGTCAATAAGGATCGTATCTATGAATAGAGTATTATCAGTATTCTCTATTTTATTCATCTTTGTTTCATTTTTTTTGCATGGTGAAACATATATTAACAACTTGAATCGCTTATCTTTTATTCTTTTCTTTATAATTATATTTTTTCTTTTTTCTTCGACAATCTGTAAAAAGCATAATCTCATAACCTACTTTGGATTTCTAGTATTCCTTTTTATTGGCCAAAGGCTCGTTTTTATGAGTTTTTACACAGCACACAACTTCGAGCATAATTACTATTTACCATACATGGTTAATCATACAATTATAGAATTATCATTATATCTATTCATTTTTTATATTAACCTTTTGCTATTAAATAGTTCTTTTCAAAAAGTTGTAACTACAATAAAAATGCATATAACTTTTATTAAAAATGCAAAATTAAAATTTAAAATTTCAATTCTATTTTTCGTTATCTCAACATTAATAAGCATTATAGTAACTCAAAAAGCAGGTCTCAATGGAATTAATAATGCAAATGATATTAATTTTGCTACCCGATATTTCACACGATTTATTTACCCTGAATTTTTCCTCGTATTTGCAATATCATTATATTTTTTAAAATTAAGAAACTCTGGGATATCAAAAAAAACGATCATTTGTTTAGTTATTGTTTATCTTATAAGTACAATTCTAAATGGAAGCAAAGAGGGTTTTTTTTGTATCTTATTACAATTGTTATTTTATTTTTCTTTCTTCAACAATACCTTTCTAATCAAAATTAATTTAAAAATGATAGGGGCTATTTTTGGTGTTTTGTTATTCAGTTTATTTTCTTTTTTAATAATTGCATACATTAGAGCTAAATATTGGTATAATATAGATACCGATGTGGTATTATCAATTGGGAAAAAGGACAATATTCTTATAGATACATTAGGTACAATATCAAGAAGACTTTCAATTATTGAAGATAGCATTAAAATCAATTATTGGAAAGTACTTGGTTTTACAGATATCTCAAGATATGTAAATATTCAATCTGCCCTAAAGTTATCATTGGACTCCCTAATTCCTTCAACTCTCTATCCTAATCTTCTAAAATCTCAATTTGCTTTATCTTTAATGTTAGATAATAATCCTGTAATAATTAATGGTAAAGAAATTTATGCGGGATATTGGTGGGGGTTCTACTCTTATCATAAATATTTATTCGGATTAATCCCTGGACTGATCGTAATGACTCTATTTATACAATTCACATTTATTTTTATTAGAATAATAATAGCACAAACATCAATAACATTTAATGTTGTTTTTATTTTCCTTTTTACGACAAATTTCTTTTATTATTTTATAGGTTTTTTTGGATACGAGCATATTTTAAGTTTTTATGTTGATGGATTAATTAGAATGGGTATAAATTTTTTAATTCTAATAATCTTTCTTAAAATGATAAGATTGCAAAATAAAATACACAAATAATAGTTAGAGCAAATACAGAATTACCATACAATAGCATGAAATCTCCATGATCTAAAAAATAGCACACCAACCGAAATGAATAACGACCTTTGGAGAAACGACATATATATGGAAAAGGTCATATTCGATCAGGTTGTAAAAGTAGGCTGCGGGCTTGATGTTCACAAGGACAATATCGTAGCTACTGTTCGCAAAAGCGAAGAGGATTATGAGACCAGGGAGTTTAGCTCCTACACGAGTTCATTGACAGAGTTGAGAGAGTGGTGCAAAAGCGAAGGGGTTACCCACATTGCAATGGAAAGCACGGGTGTATACTGGAAACCGGTATTCAACATTTTGGAAGAAGGCGATTTTGAGATTATTCTGGTCAACGCGCGCCATGTACGCAATGTTCCGGGTCACAAGACAGACAAGAAAGACAGCCAATGGCTGAGTAAACTACTGCTAAGCGGATTGTTAAAAGCCAGTTTCATTCCCCCGGTTGAAATCCGGGATTTACGAGATCTGGTGCGTTACAAGAAAAAAGTTGTGGCACAGGCATCAAGCGAGAAAAACCGGATCATCAGGATACTTGAAGATGCAAATATCAAACTGAGCAGTGTATTGACCAATGTTGACGGGGCTGTAGGTAGCCGGATCATTGAAGACCTGATTTCCGGGAAAACCAATATTGATGGGCTAATGCAACATTACCACGGGCAGATAAGAGCCAGCAGGGAAGAGTTTCGAAAAGCCCTGCAGGGACGTTTGACCCAACATCACCAGTTTATGCTTAGGGTATTGAAAGAAAGCATAACTGACAAAGAAAAGTTAATCGGGAAACTCGACAAGCAAATTGATGAACTGGGCAAACAGTATGCCGTTGAAATCGAATTGTTACAGACTATTCCCGGGGTAGCTTATGACAGTGCTGTTGGCATTATCAGTGAGATTGGGGCAGACATGAAGCAGTTTTCCAGCGAACAACATCTGAGCAGTTGGGCAGGGATGAGTCCGGGCAACAATGAGAGCGGCGGCAAAAAAAAAGTGCAAAAACCATCCACGGGAACAAACACCTGCAAGCCATCTTAGCCGAAAGTGCCTGGGGTGTAACCCGCAAGAAGGACTGTTACCTGAAACGGAAATACCAAAGCCTGATTGCCCGACGTGGAAAGAAAAAAGCGATTGTTGCCGTAGGGCACAAAATCATTATTGCTGCATACCACGTCATTAATAACAAAGAGGCTTACAAAGAACCCGTTTTGTACAACAATCCAAAGCGCAAAGCCAAACAAATCAATAGCCTTTTATCCAGGTTAAATGAATTGGGGATTGTTGTCAAGCAACTAGAAATGGTTTAAATGCCATTATAAAAGGCCGGTTTGTTACTGTGTACCCGTAAAGCCGGGATCACGCGCATGAAATTGGCCTCAAAACAGGATAAGCACCAACCGTTGTCACAATTCCTGGCTTAAAATCCAAGAAAAAGTACGAAGATGAAAATTTACTCTCTTAGCCTGTTTGTATTTGATTGAAAATTAACTAAAAAGAAAATTTATACAGATGAAAAAAAATATCCTCCATATTGTAAATATCTATTTTGTATTACCTTATTTTATTGGAGATCAATTTCTTTATTTAAAAAACGAAGGTTATAATTTAAATGTAATCTGTAGTCCTTCTGAACATTTAAAAGATTATGCACAAAAAATGAAATTCAATTTTTCGGAGATTGAAATATCAAGAAAAATTAACGTTTATAATGATATTAAAGCTTTGCTCCACATCTGTTATTATATAAAAAAAAATAATATAAATATAGTCGTTGGACATACCCCAAAAGGAGCATTATTAGCAATGCTTGCATCATCTATTATGAGAGTACAAAAGCGCATTTATTTCCGCCATGGATTGGTGTATGAAACAATGAATGGAACAAAAAGACAATTCATGATTCTCTTGGATAAAATAACAGCATATTGTGCTACAAAGATTGTATGCGTAAGTCCATCTGTTTACAAAAAAAGTATAGAAGAAAAATTAAATCCAGAAATAAAACAAATTATTTTAGGGAAAGGTACATGTGGCGGCATTGATGCTTTAGATAAATTTAATCCAGAAAAAATTAATAGTAAGAAACTAAAATTTTTAAAAAAAAGTATTGGATTAAATATTAATACGTATGTCATAGGATATTGTGGACGTTTAGTAAAAGATAAAGGAATAATAGAATTAGTTGAAGCATTCAAACAACTAGTAATAAAAACAAAATTGGATATTAAATTATTATTAATAGGAGATTTCGAAACAAGAGATATCTTACCTCCAAATATTATTAAAGAAATCACGAATAATAAACATATTATAAAAACTGGTTTTATATATAATGATATTCAATATTACTATGCTCTGATGAACCTATATATTTTACCTTCATATAGAGAAGGATTTCCTATAAGTGTACTTGAAGCTTCAGCAATGAAAATCCCAGTACTAACAACAAAAGTAACAGGTTGCATTGATTCAATAATTGAAAATAGAACAGGCATATATATCTCTAATTCTCCTGCAAACATTCTAAACACAATATATAATTTAATAAACCAGAAAGGAAGTGATAAAAAGCTTAAACAAATGGGAGAAAAAGGAAGAGAATTCGTTTTAAAGAATTTTGAAAACCATATAATTTGGCCAATAATCAAGGAAAAAATTTATACATAAAAGCATAATGAATATTCTTATTACAGGGGCATTAGGTTTTGTTGGTTCAAATATTTCAAAAAATATTATGTTTTTATCAAAACACTACTTAATTGCCATTGATGTTAATAACAGAGAGAATCACCACTATAATGAATTTCATTTTTGGAATGATTGGAGTAAAATAAATTTAAAATCAATTGATATTATGATTCATCTTGCTGGTAAAGTTCATGATACTAATAATACTTCATCTGAAAAAGAGTATTTCGACATCAATGTAGGTCTTACAGAAAAGATTTTCCAATATTTTATGAAATCTTCTGCATCCAAATTCATTTTCTTTAGTTCTGTAAAGGCTATTGCTGATTCTGTTAAAGGAGTATTAGCAGAAGATGCAATACCCGATCCACAAACACCTTATGGTAAGTCAAAGCTGGAAGCAGAAAAATACATATTAAGCCAATCGCTACAAAGTGGTAAAAAAGTGTATATATTACGTCCCTGTATGATTCATGGATCAGGAAATAAAGGAAACTTAAATTTACTATATAAGTTGGCACAAAAAGGTATTCCCTGGCCATTAGGAGCTTTTGAGAATAAAAGATCTTTCACATCAATCGACAATCTGACATTTATTATACAGCAACTTATCGAAAAAGACATTGAGCCGGGGATATACCAAATAGCAGATGATGAACCTATTTCGACCAACGATTTGATAAAATTGATAGCTGCATCCCGGAATAAAAAAGCAATAATATGGAATATTCCACACAGATTTATAACTATTTCAGCAAAAATCGGAGATTTTCTTCATCTGCCTTTAAACAGTGAGCGATTAAAAAAACTTACAGAATCGTATGTGGTTTCAAACAAAAAAATAAAAAATGCACTTGGAATAGACAAAATGCCTGTTTCTGCTATTGATGGATTTAAAAAGACGTTTAAATCATTTCAAAAAACAAAATAAAGATGCAAACTCAATTCAATTCTGAGCAATTCATAAAAGCCTATGTCACAAAACGTGAAGAAAGTTTATTAAAGTCCGATTTTATAAAATATAAGGCAAAACTTAAGTACCGGATCAATAATAAAAAAGTTTTGGTCATAGGTGGTGCCGGAACAATTGGTTCTAATTACATCAAAGCCATATTAAAATTCAATATTGCAAAACTGGTTGTAGTCGATATTAATGAAAACGGATTAACAGAATTAGTCCGGGATTTACGAAGTTCAACCGGATACAATATTCCGGAAGAATTCATTACTTACCCGGTAAACTTTGGAGACCGGGTATTTGAGAAAATATTCCGGCATCACGGGCCTTTTGAAATTGTAGCCAACTTTGCAGCCCATAAACATGTACGCAGCGAAAAGGATATTTTTTCCATTGAAGCCATGATTGAAAACAATGTACTCCGTGCCCGTAAGTTACTGGAATTATTGCTGAGATTTCCACCGGAACATTTCTTTTGCGTGTCAACCGATAAAGCAGCCAACCCTGTAAACATCATGGGTGCCAGTAAAAAACTGATGGAAGAACTCATTATGGCTTATTCAGACAAAATTCCCATTAAAACAGCCCGCTTTGCCAATGTTGCATTTTCGAACGGCAGCTTACCGCTGGGTTTTCTGGAACGGCTGAATAAGCAACAACCGTGGTCATGCCCGTTAGGTATTCGCCGTTTCTTTGTTTCACCACAGGAATCCGGTGAACTGTGTTTAATGGCATCCATCATGGGTGAATCAGGAGATATTTTCTTTCCGAAACTGGATGCGAATAAAGATATGATTCCGTTTGATCAGATTGCCATAGATTTACTCCATGCCTTTGGATTGGAACCGGATATCTGCAAAACAGAAGAGGAAGCAAGAGAAAAGGCAGCGTCATTGCGAGCGACTTTAGGAGCGTGGCAATCTCAACAACAAAAAGATTGCTTCGTACCTCGCAATGACGTTGCAAAGTACTCCTACCCGATATACTTCTTTGGGTCGGATACCTCAGGTGAAAAAACGTATGAAGAATTTTATACTCAGAATGAAATACTGGATATGGACTCCTTTATCAACCTGGGCGTTGTAAAAAATTCAAAAAAACGAAGTATCCGGGAAATCGATACTATCTTTGATCAACTGCATACGCTCTTCGAATCACAAAATGTTACCAAGGCCGCTATTGTGGATATTCTGAAACACTACTTACCCAACTTCGAGCATATTGAAAAAGGAAAAGGACTGGACTCGAAAATGTAAGGTGTGGAGATTTTTAATCTCCATTTTTGTATAAGCGATTACAAATCGCTTCACCCTAAAAAGAAAACCTATGTATCAGCACTTCTTTAAGCGAATAATTGATTTCCTTCTGGCATTGATTGCCTTAACGATCCTTTCTCCCATATTAATACCGGTAATAATCGGATTGCTGCTAACAGGCGAACATTACGTGTTTTATTTTCAGAAGCGGATTGGTTATAAAAATAGACCTTTCTTTATCTGGAAATTTGCTACAATGCTTAAAAACAGTCCCAACATGGAAGGAGGTTTACATACAACCCGCAAAGATCCGCGCATCTTACCAATGGGAGATTTTTTAAGAAAAACAAAGATTAATGAGCTACCACAACTAATCAATATTTTGAAAGGCGACATGAGTATTATTGGTCCAAGGCCACTGGTTGACAAGACATTTGAGCCTTATTCCGAACATGTCAAACAAAATATCTACAATATAAAGCCAGGTTTAACAGGAATCGGGTCTATTGTTTTCAGGGATGAAGAACGACTTCTTTCCGAAACAAAAATGACTGCATCAGAATTTTATGTCAGGTATATTGCCCCATATAAAGGAGAATTGGAACTCTGGTATCAAAAACACCTCTCTTTTTATACAGATTTTATGCTGATCTTTTTAACAGCATGGGTAATTGTTGCTCCCAACAGTAATCTGGTATATAAAATTTTCAGGGATTTACCAGACAAGCCGGAAGAACTGCAATAACATTTATCATCCACGGAATTATTTACCATCCACGAATTACACCAATTACACGAAAAGAACAATTATAAAATTCGTGATAATCAGTGTAATTCGTGGACAAAATATAATTAATGCTTTATAAAGACGAATCATACCGTATTATTGGTGCCTGCATGGAAGTTCACAAAACATTAGGTTGTGGATTTTTAGAGGCTGTTTACCAGGAAGCATTAGAAATAGAATTTACAAACCTGTCGATACCCTTTCAGAGGGAAAAACAACTGGACATCCGGTATAAAGACAAACTCCTTTCAAAAAAGTATCAGGCTGATTTCATTTGCTATGATAAAATAATTCTTGAACTAAAGGCAATAGATTCCATTTCGGGGATTCATATTGCCCAGGTGCTAAATTATCTCAAAGCTACCGGCTATCAACTGGGAATTATCGTAAACTTCGGTGAACAAAGCCTGAGATATAAAAGAATAATACTTTGATAGTCCACGAATTACACCAATTACACGAAAAAAAACAATTATAAAATTCGTGCTAATTCGCGTAATTCGTGGACAAAAGCAAGGAAAAACTATACCAGCCATAAATTGTTCTAAAAAAGATATTTCTTAATTTTGAAAAAAATATAACATGGAAACACTAACAATACACCCGCAAAATAACGAGCAGTTAAAGGCTATTAAATCAGTTCTGAAAGCATTAAAGATTCCTTTCGACAAAAAAGGAAGCACGTATAATCCTGATTTTGTTAAAAAGGTACACGAAGCCGAAAAAGATCGTGAAGGTGCAATAATCTTAAATAACGATAAGGATATAGACAACTATTTTAACGGATAACCTACCGGATTGAAGAAGAAATAATAACCGTGGTAATTGTATCGGCTTTGGGACATTATTGTTAGTGTATTTTTGCTCCATAATATCCACAAATTTATGTATTATCCACGAATTACTCGAATTACACGAAAAGAACAATTATAAAAATTCGTGTTAATTTGTGAAATTCGTGGACAAAATATAATTAATGCTTTATAAAGACGAATCATACCGTATTATTGGTGCCTGCATGGAAGTTCACAAAACATTAGGTTGTGGATTTTTAGAGGCTGTTTACCAGGAAGCATTAGAAATAGAATTTACAAACCTGTCGATACCCTTTCAGAGGGAAAAACAACTGGACATCCGGTATAAAGACAAACTCCTTTCAAAAAAGTATCAGGCTGATTTCATTTGCTATGATAAAATAATTCTTGAACTAAAGGCAATAGATTCCATTTCGGGGATTCATATTGCCCAGGTGCTAAATTATCTCAAAGCTACCGGCTATCAACTGGGAATTATCGTAAACTTCGGTGAACAAAGCCTGAGATATAAAAGAATAATACTTTAATAGTCCACGAATTACACCAATTACACGAAAAAAAACAATTATAAAAATTCGTGCTAATCCGTGTAATTCGTGGACAAAAGCAAGGAAAAACTATACCAGCCATAAATTGTTCTAAAAAAGATATTTCTTAAAAATTTATGTATTATCCACGAATTACTCGAATTACACGAAAAGAACAATTATAAAAATTCGTGTTAATCAGTGTAATTCGTGGACAAAATCGCATCATGAGAACATTCATTTCAAATATCATTTTACCACTTCCTGTTCTTTGGGTATTCATGCTGCTGGCATTTATTCAGTATATACGGAAGAAGAAAACATCGTCCCGCATATTCGTTGTCTTATCGGTGCTTTGGCTGCTGGTCATATCAACTCCATTTGTGACTGACCTGCTGGTAAGAAACCTCGAAAACCGGTACGCTGTCTTTTCTCCTGAATACCTGCAAAACAAAAAAGGGCCGGTTAATATTCTTGTGCTGGGAGGAGGATGTACAGACGATAAAAGGCTGCCGGCCAACAGCCAACTGGAAGCAGGCTCCATTGCCCGCTTATCAGAAGGAATCCGTATACACAGACTGTTTCCGGGAAGTACACTTATCACTTCAGGATATGCAGGGACGAGTAATGATACGCCCCATGCAATAGTTGCGGCCAAAGCAGCCATACTGCTCGGAGTAGATCCGGCAAGCATAAAACGGCAGGAGACACCGGAGAACACATGGCAGGAAGCTCTTACATACAAACAGATGTTCGGAGATTCGGCTACTCTTGTGCTGGTAACAAGTGCCATACATATTCCACGGACCATGTATTTGTTTCGCAAAGCCGGGTTAAAACCTATCGCTGCCCCGGCAGACTTCATGGTAAAAAATGAAAAAAGAAAAAGTATGCAGTATTGGTTCCCCTCTGCCGGGTATATAAAAGAGATGGAGGATGCCGTTCATGAGTATGTGGGATTGGCATGGTATAAAGTGAGATTAGTCACAGTAAAACAGCCGGGATGAACGCAAAGACGGAAAGACGCGAAGGGAAAAATATGCTTCGACTACGCTCAGCATCCGGTATTAAGTAACGATTTCCTGTATCCCTCCTCCTGTCTCCTCTGTTTTATCCTTTTGTCTTTCTACTTTTGACTTTCTACTGACGGGGCATGAGCCTGCGATTATCCACGAGGCCTCACTCAAAACCATTCAGTGTCTTTATAGCCTGAAATCGTTTTATTATCAGAACCGAAAATAATAATACAAACAATTATATGAATTTTAAATTTTCGAAACATGCAACAAATCAGATGGAACTCAGAGGAATCAGCAAAAATCTGGTAACCTCAATTTTAAATCATCCTGATTTAACAGAAAGTCAGGATGAAGAGGTAAGCATTTATATGAAACTTGTAACTGAAAAGACAAAGCATTATCTTTACCGGGTATTTGTAAATATTTTAAACAATCCGGCATTAATTATTACTGTTTATAAAACTTCAAAGATCGAGAAATATGGTTATCAAATATGACAAGGAAATTGATGTAATATATATCCGTTTATCAGATAATAAAATTATCGAGAGTAACGAAGATAAACAAGGTATCATATTGGATTATGATGGTGCGGGAAATATTGTTGGCATTGAAATACTGAATGCCTCAAAAAAAACAAGCCAACCTAATGGCGTTATTTATGAGGTAGCTTAAACAGAGTACGCTTCAGGTTCCACAAATTCATTTATAGTCCACGAATTACACCAATTTCACGAAAAAAAACATTTTTTAATGCGAAGACGCAAAGGAATAGTCGCAGTGAACAGCCGGACTAAACGCAAAGACGCGAATGGAAAAAATAGAATCAGGCATTATATAATACAGTAACAGATTGCCTGCCTACCGCAGGCAGGCAATCTATTCGCATACCACATACCCTTTATCATCGAACGATCTCTTCTTACAGATTGCTTCGCTTTGCTCGCAATGACGAAGGCGCTACCTTGAAACTGTCATTGAGGGAACCACTCCCAAAATGAGGAATCAGTCAATAAAAGGGAACTCATCTGAGAGCTAAGTTCCCCATTCACCGCAAGGTGAAAAGCAGGGATGGCCGGTCAAAGTAGTCCGGGCCGGCGTTGGCGGGAACGGTTTTTGGCGGGCATTCAGGGTTGCGGGCCGGAAAGAAAAAAACGTGACGCGGGGGGAAGGATAACTTTGACAAGACTTTTGCTTCCTTTTGGTCGACTGCAAAAGGAAGGATATCCAATCGGGTAAACAGCCGGGATAAACGCGAAGACTCTAAGACACGAAGAAAAAAACAGAATTAGGCATTATTATAATTGAACAGATTGCTGCGCTCGCAATGACGAAGGCGCTACTTTATACCGTCATTGCGAGGGAGGAAGCATGACGACCGAAGCAATCTCAGTAAATCGCAGCACCCGAAGGGTAAAATCTTTTATTATAAAATTCGTGATAATCCGTGTAATTCGTGGACAAAAAGAATAACAGGTATACTTCAAAGATATCAATAAAAACAGAAAGGGAATGGAAACTAAAACAATAATCAGAGCCTTAAATAAATGAATCACAGGAAATAAAATTGAAATATTTAGGTACATTTGTATCAAAAATAATATAAATGGGTACGACAGAACTTGAAATAAATAAAGCGGAACTGGCACGCAAGATACTCGATGAAACGGACGAAAGGATAATTCTGAGTATGGTAGATACTTTTCGAAAGTTAAAACGGAATAAGAAAATTTTATTGGGTCGGGATAAAATTATCGGTTCGTTTATGAAATTCGTTTCGCAGAATAGTATTTCCGCCCCCGGATTTAAGTTCGACAGAGATTCATGCTATGAACGCTAAAACATTTGTGGATAGCAATATATGGTTGTATCTGTTTTTGAGAGACGAAAATGCAAAGTCCTCCATAGCAGAACAATTTGTGCGGGAAACAGCATACCACGATAAAATTGTAATTTCATGGCAGGTTGTCAACGAAGTTACGAGTGTTTTGCTAAAGAAAAGCTTTCCCGAGTCAAAAATAACAGTCATAATTGAATGGATGTGTCGCATTTCTACCATTCAGGATTTTACAGAAGAAATGTTACTTAATGCTTCTTTTTTGAGAAGTAAACACATGTTTTCTTTCTGGGATAGTTTAATAGTTGCAGCAACATTAGCGGCTAAATGTCCATATCTTGTAAGTGAAGATATGCATCATGGACAGAAAATAGGAACGTTGACTATTAGAAACATATTTCAGGATAATTAACATTGGGTTTATTTTCCTGATACAATTTCGTACCCCTTTATCTCGTCAGTCGGATGTAACAAAAACACATTCCTATGGTTTTAAAGCACCATTGTATCGGAATAAAAATAAATCATCATCCACGAATTACACCAAATTCACGAAAAAGGCAATTAGTAAAAATGAAGACAAAAATTACAATTGGCAGTGAACAGCCGGATAAACACGAAGACGCTAAGACACGAAGAAAAAAACAGAATTAGTCATTTTATAAGACACGAACGATTGCTGCGCTGCGCTCGCAATGACGGTTCAAAGTCGCGTCATTGCGAGGGAGGAACGACGAAGCCTGCCTACCGCAGGCAGGCAATCTATTCGCATACCACAATACCGTCTTTGTCTTCGAGATACAACAATCGATCTTTTCTACAGGGAACTCATCCGCAAGTCCGGTTCCCCATTCACTGCAAGGTGAAAAGCAGGGATGGCCGGTCAAAGTAGTCCGGGCCGGCGAAAGCGGGAACGGTTTTTGGCGGGCATTCAGGGTTGCGGGCCGGAAAGAAAAAAACGTGACGCGGGGGGAAGGATAACTTTGACAAGACTTTTGCTTCCTTTTGGTCGACTGCAAAAGGAAGAATATCAAATCGGGTAAACAGCCGGGATAAACGCGAAGACGGAAAGACGCGAAGGAATGCTTCGACTGCGCTCAGCATCCAACATCCAGTATCGAGTATCAAATATCCGGTATTAAGTAACGACTTCCTGTTTCCGTTCTCCGTTTTCCTGTCTCCATTTTTACTGTATGTTTGGATTCTACAATCATCTGTTATATATTTGTGATACAAAAAATAACAAACATGGAAACAACAGCAGGCAAGAAACAAACAGCATTCCGCCTTAACACGGATTTACTCAAACGGCTTCGGATAGAAGCTAAAAAAGAAAACAGGAGCCTGAACAATTACGTTGAAAGTGTCCTCATGAATATTGTGTACAACAACCCGAACAAAACGACCTTGGAAGCCATAAAAGAAGCGAAATCAGGCAAGTTTGCAGGGACAATAGACACAAGCAGTATGGATGCTTTCATAAAGTCTTGCGAGGAATGAAAATCCTGCGTTACAGTACACAGTACAAAAAAGACTTTAAGAGGTACAGGAACCAGCCCCAAAAACTTCTGAAGCTATTGGAGGTTTTCCGGATGCTCGAAAACGAAGAGGAATTACCCAAAGAGTTAAAGCCCCATAAGCTTGTCGGACAATACAAAGACTGTATGGAATGTCATATTGAGGGAGATTTCCTGCTGATATGGTTGGATGAAAACAACGATTTCATCCAAATACTCAGGATCGGGTCTCATTCCGACCTGTTCTGATGTATCTGGTTCGTTATATCACTAACAAACAGATGGTTTTCAATAGGGATATTTCAGTGATACTGAACCCGCTACCGTACAACTGCATCGCGTGGTTAAAATTAATCAACCATAAAAAAACTTGTTTAAAATATAGCCTTCGGCTAATCACGCAAAAAACATCTTAAAAAATCTTCTTTATCTTTTTGGGAAATCCTCTTGAAGTTTTCGGAAAGTTCTCTTCATGATTTCGGGAAATGTCCCTGCAGAAAACCAAACCCACAAATGATTTTATCAGCTAAGGATGAGTTTGACCTTGATTTATCAGAATCAGTTTTAATCGGGGATAAAATTCGTGTTAATCAGTGTAATTCGTGGATAAAAAATTTTAATTCAACCATTTTCCAAATACGGAATGAGTCAATAAGAGGAAAATCATCTGCAAGTCAAAGCCCTTGGTTCACCGCAAGGTGAAAAGCAGGGATGGCCGGTCAAAGTAGTCCGGGCCGGCGCTGGCGGGTATTCAGTGAACAGCCAATTAAACGCGAAGACTCTAAGACACGAAGGAAAAAACAGAATTAGTCATTATTATAATCGAACAGATTGCCTGCCTGCGGTAGGCAGGCTTCGCTGCGCTCGCAATGACGGGACAGACATAAACCTGCGATTACAAATCGCAGCACCCGAATGGAAAAACTTTTCTACGCTGTTCCATTGGAAAAACAATTATAAAAAAATGTACCTTTGTAACCGGTTGAAAGAAAAATATTATGGCAACAATAACTGTAAAAATTCATAACACGACAAACCGGGGGAAATACATAATTGGTTTGCTGAAGGAAATGGCAAAAACAGGAAAAGACATTGAACTTGAAAACGTTCCGAATAAAGAAACAATAAAAGCCCTTAATGATGCCAGACAACGATTGGGAGGCAAAGCTGATAGTGTTGAAGATCTGTTCAACCAGTTAAATAGTTAATAGATGTATAAAATCCGTTTTACCGGAAAATTCAGGAAAGATTACAACATTATTCGCAAAAGGGATATGATCTGAATTTACTGGAGACTGTAATCAGTAAATTAACCATAAACGGACAAATGCCGGAAAATTTCCATCCACACAAATTATCCGGGAATTACAAGGACAGTTGGGAATGCCACATTAAGCCTGATTGGCTTTTGATATGGAATATTAATGAAAAAGAAAGCGAAATTTGGTTAGTGCGTACCGGAACACATTCCGACCTGTTTTCTTAAAAAGAATCTTTACCGAACCTGCTTATTCAGGTTGTTTCCTTATTCAATGATAAAAAGACTCAAGTTGGATTACGTCATTAGCTATCTCCATCCCCGGAATTTCGATGCAGACCAACCCATGATTAAGGAACTACCCTTAACCCGCAAGTTTAAATCGTATGTCGGGCTAAAAGGCGCTGCCAGCAAATAAAAAAAATGGCTCAACGATTTTGAATTTACAGATGTTGGGACTGCAGTAAAAAATATTAACTGGGAAAATGTCCCGGTGGTAAAAATATAGTCCACGAATTATTTGAATTAACACGAAGAAATAGTCACAGTTGGCACTCGCAGTAAACAGCTGCGATAAACGCGAAGAAAAAATAGAATTAAGCATCTCGGTGAAAATTTAACATACAAATATAGTAACGATTGCTTCACTGCGCTCGCAAAGGCTGGACATAAACCTGCGATTACAAATCGCAGCACCCGAATGGAAAAACTTTTCTACGCTGTTCCATTGGAAAAACAATTATAAAATTCGTGTTAATCAGTGTAATTCGTGGACAAAAATTTAATTTTTTGTCGTGAGAACCTTCATTTCATATCTGGATTTCATTCTGTTGCAATTTTTAATACTCTTTTTAATATCTTTATCAAAAATACATTCAAACATGACAACCATAATTATCAACGAAAAAACAAAAAAGGGACGCATCATCCTTGATTTGATTAAAGAAATGAGGGTGGGTAAGATAATCGATGACCTTATGGAACCTGAAAACATCCCCAATAGTACGACCATAAACGCGATTAAGGAAGCCAATGAAGGCAAGACCATTAAGTGTATTGATTTCGACGATTACCTTAAAAAAGTAGAATAACCTTGTATTCATTAGAATTTACAAAACAATATCTTAGGGACCTGAAATTATCGCGGAAACTAAATCTTGATGAAGAAAAACTAAATCAACTGATTAAAATATTAATAGCAGGCGATAATATTCCGAAACAATATAAAAACCATGCTTTGAATGGAAACTATAAAGGCTTGAATGAATGCCACATCACACCAGATTGGTTACTAATTTATTCCAAAAACAAGACAGTCAAACTAATCACTCTTATCCGCACAGGAACCCATGCTGACCTCTTCAAATAAAATAAGTATCGGGACAGTCTGAATACTTAACAACGCCAGATTACCTGATGAAGGCTGTTGCCGCCCTCGATTGATTATGGGGACATGGAAAACCGTTACAATGCTTATCCACGAATTACACCAAATTCACGAAAAAGGCAATTAGTAAAAATGAAGACAAAAATTACAATTGGCAGTAAACAGCCGGGATAAACACGAAGACGCGAAGACACGAAGAAAAAAAAACAGATTGAATTAGGCATTTTGTATATACATTCAAAATAGCTAAATTAGGGGAAAGTAAAAATTGAAATGGAGAACAAATTTAAAAGTCTTACGATATTCGAGTTTCAGGAACGTTTCCCCAACGATGAAGC